>Ga0172372_10002386_pt1 | contig 28535 bp, 24 predicted proteins | sample LakKiv5m_2_FD_114544 | JGI IMG/M metagenome (GOLD analysis project Ga0172372, IMG submission 114544) | Freshwater microbial communities from Kabuno Bay, South-Kivu, Congo - kab_092012_9.5m | ecosystem: Environmental > Aquatic > Freshwater > Lake | place: Democratic Republic of the Congo...
CAGCACGCGGGCTTCGGTGGCGGACAGGGGGCGGTTGCGGAAGTCGTGGGTCATTACACTTGGCGGCCCAATGGGGCTGTGGACTCGGTTGTGAACAAGAACATCGTCATTCTCATCTCTGGCGGCGGCTCCAACATGGCCGCCATCGTCAACGCATCGCTCAAAGGGCATTGGCGTGAACGTTTCGGTGCCCAGGTGGCGGCCGTCATCGCCAACAAGGCCGACGCGGGTGGCCTTGCATGGGCCAGCGAGCATCACATCGCCACCGCAGCGCTGGACCACAAGGCCTACGCCTCGCGCGAGGCCTTCGACGCCGCGCTGATGGCCGAGATCGACCGCCACGAACCGGTGCTGGTCGTGCTGGCCGGCTTCATGCGCATCCTCACGCCCGGGTTTGTGCAGCACTACGAGGGGCGGCTGGTGAACATCCACCCCAGCCTGCTGCCGGCTTTCCCGGGGCTGCACACGCACCAGCGCGCCCTCGACGCCGGCTGCCGGTTCGCCGGCTGCACCGTGCACCGTGTGACGGCCGAACTCGACCACGGCGAGTACCTGGACCAGGCGGTGGTGCCGGTGCTGCCCGGTGACACCGCACAGACCCTGGCGGCGCGCGTGCTCACGCAGGAGCACCTGATCTACCCCAAGGTCGTCGAGCGCTTGGTTTCCCACGCGAACTGAAGGGCAGTCTGACGAGAACGCGGCGGAACCGGCTATGCCGGGCCGCACGCGTTGCCCCCTTGAGGGGGTGGCGCGCCGCAGGCGCGTCGCGGGGGTGGGCGTTGCCCTGCGCGGGGGGGTTACATACTCTTGTGGAAGACCAGCCCCGCGTGCTCGCGCATGGCGTGGAACTTGATCTTGGGCCAGTTAGCCTCCACCGCGCGCAGCGTGGCCATGTGGTCCAGCAGCACGGTGGGCGCGTCCACGGCGTCCAGCGCCACGCGGTGGGCGTTGGCGTCCATGAAGCGCTTGAGCTCCTGCTCGCCGCCGTCCTCGGGCGCGCAGGTCACCCAGCGCGCGACGTTGTAGTTGCTGCCCATGATGCGGGCGCGCACGCCGTATTCGTGCTCCAGCCGGTGGGCGACCACTTCGAACTGCAGCTGGCCGACGGCGCCCAGCAGCAGCACCGTGCCGGCGATGGGGCGAAACACCTGGATCGCGCCTTCTTCGCCCAGCTGGGTGAGGCCGGCGCGCAGCTGCTTGGTCTTGAGCGGATCGGCCACTTCCACGCTGCGGATGATTTCCGGCGCGAAGAAGGGCAGACCGGTGAACTGCAGCGCTTCGCCCTCGGTCAGGGTGTCGCCCAGCTGCAGCACGCCGTGGTTCGGGATGCCGATGATGTCGCCGGCAAAAGCCTCGTCCAGCAGCTCGCGGCGCTGCGACAGGAAGCTCACCACGGTGTTCGGGCGCAGTTCCTTGCTACTGCGCACCACCTTCAGGCGCATGCCGCGCTCGAAGTGGCCGCTGGCGCAGCGCACGAAGGCGATGCGGTCGCGGTGTGCCGGGTCCATGTTGGCCTGGATCTTGAAGACCACGCCGCTGAACTTGGGCTCGGTGGGTTCCACCGTGCGCTGGATGGCGGCCTTGGCGCCGGGTTGCGGCGCCAGGTCGACCAGCGCGTCCAGCACCTCGCGCACACCGAAGTTGTTGACGGCCGAGCCGAACAGCATGGGCGTTTGCTGGCCGTTGAGGAAGGCTTCTTTGTCGAAGGCGGGCGACGCGCCTTCCACCAGTTCGAGTTCGTCCTTGGCGGGGCCCCACTCCATGCCAAAGCGCCGCGCGCTCTCGGGGTTGTCCAGGCCGGCCAGTACCTCCTCGTCACCGCCGCGGCGGTCTTCCCCGGCGGCGAACACGCGCATCTGGTCCTCGCGGCGGTCGTACACGCCGCGGAAGGTCTTGCCCATGCCCACCGGCCAGGTGAAGGGCACCACGGTCATGCCCAGCTCGCGCTCGATTTCGTCCATCAGGTCCAGCGGGGCTTTCACCTCGCGGTCCATCTTGTTGACGAAAGTCAGGATGGGTGTATTGCGCGCACGGCAGACCTGCAGCAGGCGCCGGGTCTGCGGCTCCACGCCGTTGCCGGCGTCGATGACCATCAGCGCCGCGTCCACGGCGGTGAGCACGCGGTAGGTGTCTTCCGAGAAGTCCTGGTGGCCCGGGGTGTCCAGCAGGTTGATGACGCAGTCGCGGTATTCCATCTGCATCACCGACGACGCGACGGAAATACCGCGCTGCTTTTCGATCTCCATCCAGTCGGAGGTGGCATGGCGCGCGGCCTTGCGTGCCTTGACCGAACCCGCGATGTTGATGGCGCCCGAGAACAGCAGCAGCTTCTCGGTCAGGGTGGTCTTACCCGCGTCGGGGTGCGAAATAATGGCGAAAGTGCGGCGGCGGCGCACCTGTTGGGCGATATCGGACATAGCCCATGATTATCCCCGGTGGGACAATGCGGCTCATGCACCCCAAAGCCCTGCTGGACGAGATCGCCAGCCTGATCGAAAAAGTCTTCAAGTTCGACCACCCGGCCGATGCCGTGGTCGCCCGCCATTTCCGCGAGAACAAGTCGCTCGGCCCGCGCGAGCGCGCCACCCTGTCCGACACGGTGTTCGCCGTGCTGCGCGAGCGGCTGCGCTACGAGTCGCTGGCCCGTTCGGGCAGCGGGTCCAAGTGGCGCCGCCTGGCCATCCTGGGCTTTCCGGGCGATCGCGACTTCCTCAAAAGTGCCCTGACCGAGCCCGAGAAGACCTGGCTCGATGCCTGTGACAAAGTCACCGACGCCGACCTGATGGCGCCGCACCGTCACAACCTGCCCGAATGGCTGGCCTCGGCCCTGCGCGAGCAGGTGGCGGGCGAATTCGACGCCCTGGCCGCCAGTCTGCTGCAACCGGCATCGCTCGATTTGCGCGTGAATGCCTTGAAGAAAAAGCGCGAGGCGGTGCTGGCCGACCTGCGATCGGCCGGTCTGGTGGTCGAGCCGACGCCGTACTCGCCCATGGGCATTCGCCTGCAGGGCAAGCCCAATCTGTCCAAACTGCCCGCCTTCACCAGCGGTGACGTGGAGGTGCAGGACGAAGGCTCTCAACTGCTGGCCCTGCTGCTGGCCCCCAAGCGCGGTGAAATGGTGGCCGACTTCTGCGCCGGCGCCGGCGGCAAGACGCTGGCGCTGGGCGCGGCCATGAAGAACACCGGCCGGCTCTACGCCTTCGACACCTCGGGTCACCGCCTCGAAGCCATCAAACCCCGGCTGGCGCGCAGCGGTCTGTCCAATGTGCACCCGGTGGCCATCGCGCACGAGCGTGACGACCGCATCAAGCGCCTGGCTGGCAAGCTCGACCGGGTGCTGGTCGATGCACCGTGCTCGGGCCTGGGCACGCTGCGCCGCAGCCCGGACCTGAAGTGGCGCCAGACGCCCGAGACCGTGGCGGCACAGGCCGAATTGCAACAGCGCATCCTGGCCAGCGCGGCGCGCCTGCTCAAGCCGGGCGGGCGGCTGGTGTATGCCACCTGCAGCCTGCTGCCGCAGGAGAACGAGGCTGTGGCCGCTGCATTCGAAGCAGCCTGTCCGGACTTCGTGCCACTGCCGGTGGAGCAACTGCTGGCCGATGCCCACGTGGCGGCCCCGCAAAACCTGTGCGTTGGTGAAGGTGGCCGCTTTCTGCGCCTGTGGCCGCACCGGCACAACACCGACGGCTTCTTTGCTGCCGCCTGGCAGAAAAAAGCCTGATTTCGGCCCTGTTTCCGGTCGCTGGCGGGGTTTGGTACCGGCGGGTCCAGTTGGCAAAAACAGGGTCCAACCGTAAAATCGATGCTGTATGTGCCTCGTCCGCCGGGCTTTGTGGTGTGACCCTTTCGCCGTGTTGGGCGAACTCTCAAGGAACTGAATGAATTCTGTTGATGCCCTCGTGCCGGCCCTCTGGCACGGCCTGGTTGACTTCCTGGCCCATGGACTGACCGGCGCGAGTTGGTGGCAGGCCATGATCGTGGCCCTGGTGCTGACGCACATCACCATCGCCAGCGTCACCATCTACCTGCACCGCCACTCGGCGCACCGCTCGCTGGATCTGCACCCGATCCCGGCACACTTCTTCCGCTTCTGGCTCTGGCTGACCACCGGCATGGTGACCAAGGAATGGACGGCGATCCACCGCAAGCACCACGCCAAATGCGAGCGTGAGGGCGATCCGCACAGCCCGGTGGTGTTCGGCATCAAAAAGGTCTTTTTTGAAGGCAGCGAGCTTTACCGCGCCGAGGCCAAGAACCAGGAAACCCTGGACCGATTCGGCCACAACACGCCCAATGACTGGATCGAGCGCCACCTGTATACCGGCCGTTCACGGCTGGGCGTGAGCCTGATGCTGATCATCGATGTGGCGCTGTTCGGTGCGCTGGGCCTGACGGTCTGGGCGATCCAGATGGCCTGGATCCCCATTACCGCCGCCGGCATCATCAATGGCATCGGTCACTGGTGGGGTTACCGCAACTTCGAGGCGCAGGACGCCAGCACCAACGTCAGCCCCTGGGGCATCCTGATCGGTGGCGAGGAGTTGCACAACAACCACCACACCTACCCGACCTCGGCCAAGCTGTCGGTCAAGCCCTACGAGTTCGACATCGGCTGGCTGTACATCAGCGTGCTCAAGAGCGTGGGTCTGGCCACGGTCAAGAAGCTGCCGCCCAAGATGGCCTATGGCGACGTGAAGCCGGTGGCCGACGAAAAGACGCTGGAAGCCATCATCGCCAACCGCTACGAGGTCATGGCCGGTTTCGCGCGCGAACTGCGTGCGGCCTGCGAGCGCGAGCTCGACAGTGTGAAGGCGCGCAGCGCGGACACGGCCGTGCTGCAGGCGGCCCGCCGCTGGCTGCACCGCGACGATGACAAGGTGCCGGCCGAGATCAAGCCCCAGCTGGCCCTGGCCCGTGCCGAGCACCCGGTGCTGGAGAAGATGGTCACCATGCGCGAAGAGCTTCGTGCCCTGTGGACCGGCACCAACGCCACGCGCGAGCAGTTGGCCGCCGACCTGCAGGCCTGGTGCCGCCGTGCCGAGGAAAGCGGCATCGCAGCCTTGCGTGACTTCTCGATCCAGCTGCGCGCGGCACGCGCCTGAGCTGACGTTACGGCTCGCCTCCCCGCACCGCGCAAGCGGTGCGGGCAACAAAAAAGCCGCTGTGTTCACAGCGGCTTTTTTGTTGGGGAATATCCCGCCGAATCACTTCAGCTTGATTTCCTTGTAGTCCACGTGCTTGCGAGCTTTCGGATCAAATTTCTTGATCAGCATCTTCTCGGGCGTGGTCTTCTTGTTCTTGGTGGTGGTGTAGAAGTGGCCGGTACCCGCAGTGGATTCCAGCTTGATCTTTTCGCGTCCGCCTTTGGTTGCCATTGTGTGTGCTCCTTAAGCCTGGCCACGTGCGCGCAGGTCGGCGAGCACAGCGTCGATACCGTTCTTGTCGATCAGGCGCAGGGCAGCACCCGAGACGCGCAGACGAACCCAGCGGTTCTCGCTCTCGACCCAGAAACGGCGGTATTGCAGGTTCGGCAGGAACCGGCGCTTGGTTTTGTTGTTGGCGTGGGAAACATTGTTCCCGACCATGGGCTTCTTGCCCGTGACGTCGCAGACGCGTGCCATGAGGACACTCCGATCTCTTCAAACGGCCGCTACCCGTGCGGTAGGGGCCTCACCTCGCCAGAAAAAAGGGTGGCGGTAACCCTGAATTCGCAACGCACAACCCGAGGGTCATTTGCAGCAAAGCCCACGATTATATGCAATCCCGCAGGGCGCTTCCATAAATGCCGACCGGCGGCGCGAGGCACTTTCTTTCCCAGGCCTGGACGGAGCGAATTGCCTTCGTTCCAGCGACACCGCGGAACGGGCTTTGCCCGGCCGAAGGTGTCGCCCCCTTCCCAAGCCGAAGGCGCCAGAGGAGGGGGGACGCGCGTAGCGCGGCGGGGGGAGGTTACGAATTCTCCAGGAAGCGTTGTGCGTCCAGCGCGGCCATACAGCCGGTGCCCGCACTGGTGATGGCCTGGCGATAGATGTGGTCCTGCACGTCGCCGGCGGCAAAGACGCCGGGCACGCTGGTCATGGTCGCCATGCCGTTGTTGCCGGACTGGGTGACGATGTAGCCGTCTTTCATGGTCAGCTGACCCTGGAAAATGCCGGTGTTGGGGCTGTGACCGATGGCAATGAAGCAGCCTTTGACGGCCAGCTCTTCTGTGGCGCCGGTCTGCACGTTCTTGGTGCGTACGCCCGTGACGCCCATCGGGTCGCCCAGCACTTCATCGAGCACGCTGTGCAGCTTGAGTTCGATCTTGCCTTCCTTGACCTTGTCCATCAGCTTGTCGATCATGATGGCTTCGGCCTTGAAGCTGTCGCGGCGGTGGATGAGCGTGACCTTGCGCGCGATGTTGGACAGGTACAGCGCCTCTTCCACGGCGGTGTTGCCGCCGCCGACCACGGCCACATCCTGACCGCGGTAGAAGAAACCGTCGCAGGTGGCGCAGGCCGAGATGCCCTTGCCCATGAAGGCTTCTTCCGAGGGCAGGCCCAGGTACTTGGCGGAGGCGCCGGTGGCAATGATGAGGGCGTCGCAGCTGTATTCACCGCTGTCGCCCTTGAGCACGAAGGGGCGCTGGGACAGGTCGACCGCGTTGATGTGATCGAACACGATTTCGGTGTTGAATCGCTCGGCATGCTGCAGAAAGCGCTGCATCAGATCCGGGCCCTGCACACCGTGCACGTCGGCGGGCCAGTTGTCGACTTCGGTGGTGGTCATCAGCTGGCCGCCTTGCGCAATGCCGGTGATCAGCAGGGGCTTGAGGTTGGCGCGGGCGGCGTAGACCGCTGCGGTGTATCCCGCGGGGCCGGAGCCCAGAATCAGTACTTTTGTGTGCTTCATGATATGGGTGGCCACCGGAAATCCGGGGCTGTGGTTTAGAGTAGGCGCTGGAGCCAAAGTGATCGGCAGGCTGCCGACCATTGTAAGAAGGCGCGTTGAAACTGCTGTCTGATCAGAGGAAAAGCCGCATGTCCATTCTGTCCAATCTGGATCTGATCCGCCGGGTCCCGCTGTTTTCCACCCTGACACAGGCGCAAGCCGAGTCGGTGGCGGAGGCTGTGGTCAAGCGCCGTTACAAGCGGGGCGAAGTCATTGTCGAACAGGGCAAGAAGTCGAACTTCCTGGCCATCGTCCTCACCGGGCGGGCGCGAGTGGTTACCACCGACACGCGTGGGCGCGAGGTGATCCTGGCGACGATGAGTCCGGGTGACTATGTGGGCGAGATGAGTCTGATCGACAACCAGCCGCACTCGGCCACGGTGCGGGCCGAGGTGCAGACCGATGTGCTGATCCTGGGGCGGCCCGAGTTCGCGCGCTGCCTGCCCGAGAACACGTCGATGGCTTACGCGGTGATGAAGGGGCTCGTGCAGCGTCTGCGCCAGGCGGACCGCAAGATCGAGTCGCTGGCGCTGATGGACGTTTATGGCCGTGTGGCCCGCGCGCTGCTGGAATTTGCCCAGCCGGACAAGGATGGCCAGTTGGTCATTCGCGACCGTGTTTCGCGGCAGGACGTGGCCAAGATGATCGGTGCCTCGCGCGAGATGGTCAGTCGTGTGATGAAGGACCTGGAGGACCGCGGCTTCATCGAGGTCAACGAGGACGGCAGCACCGTTGTCAAGGACCGCCTCAACACGCTCGGTTGACGGCGGGTCGGGGCTGCCACGCGCAACCGGCGGTTACAGCGGGAGCGCCCGGGCCTGGGCTGACCTTGGGGTAAGCTCGACCGAGGACGTTCACCAGGCCCATGACCTATTCACTCAATACCCTCAACGCCGACCGCGCGCAGCAGGCGCCGGCCGGCGTTTCACGTTTTGCGCAGGAGATCGGTTTGCTGCTGGGCGCGGCCGGGCTGGCCTTCTGGCTGCTGGCGCTGCTCAGCCATTCGCTGGCCGATCCGGCTTGGAGCACGTCGGGCACACAGGCAGAGGCCGGCAACTGGGGCGGACGCCTGGGGGCCCTGGTGGCCGATCTGAGCTACTTCCTGCTGGGTTTTTCGGTCTGGTGGATTTTTCTGGCCGCGTTGCGCACCTGGCTGTCGTCGCTGGCGCGCTGGATACGGGGGCAGCAAGGCATCGCCGGGGGGGAGGCATCCCCAGGGGATGCGCCCGCCAATGCCTGGCAGGCGTTTCGGCGTTCCAAGGCGTCGTTCTGGCTGGGCCTGCTGGTGCTGCTGATGGCCAGCGCGGCGCTGGAATGGACGCGCCTGTACCGGCTGGAGCCGCTGCTACCAGGCCACGCCGGGGGGGTGCTCGGGCACACGCTCGGGCCCCCGGCCATGCGCTGGCTGGGTTTCAATGGCAGCGCCTTGCTGATGCTGGCCTTGGTGCTGGCCGCACTGCCGCCGGTGTTCCGTTTTGCCTGGTCGCACTGGGCGGAGCGGCTGGGCGCCACGCTCGATGACTGGTTGCGCTCACGCAGGGACAAGCGCGAGGCGGTGGAGGACCAGCGCATCGGTGAGCAGGCGGCGCGTGAGCGCGAAGAGGTGGTGGCGGTCGAGCGCGTGGAGATCGAGGAACACCACCCCACGCCGGTGGTGATCGAGCCCACAGTGGTCGACGTGCCCAAGAGCGAGCGCGTGGCCAAGGAGCGCCAGAAGCCGCTGTTTGTGGAAATGCCGGACAGCAAGCTGCCACAGGTGGACCTGCTGGACAGCGCGCCGGCGCACCAGCAAGGGGTGGATGCCCAGACGCTGGAGATGACCAGCCGCCTGATCGAGAAGAAGCTCAAGGACTTCGGTGTCGAGGTGCGGGTGGTGGCGGCTGCGCCGGGCCCGGTGATCACGCGCTACGAAATCGAGCCGGCCACCGGCGTCAAGGGCTCGCAGATCGTCAACCTCAGCCGGGATCTGGCGCGTTCGCTGTCGCTGGTGTCAATCCGCGTGATCGAGACCATCCCCGGCAAGAACCTGATGGCGCTGGAGCTGCCCAACGCCAAGCGCCAGACCATCAAGCTCAGCGAGATCCTGGGTTCGCAGGTCTACAACGACGCCAAGAGCCTGCTGACCATGGGCCTGGGCAAGGACATCGCCGGCCTGCCCGTGGTGGCCGACCTGGCCAAGATGCCGCACTGCCTGGTGGCCGGCACCACCGGATCGGGCAAGTCGGTGGGCATCAACGCCATGATCCTGAGCCTGCTGTACAAAGCCGACGCCAAGGACGTGCGCCTGCTGCTGATCGACCCCAAGATGCTGGAACTGAGCGTCTACGAAGGCATTCCGCACCTGCTGTGCCCGGTGGTGACCGACATGAAGCAGGCGGCCAACGGCCTGAACTGGTGCGTGGCCGAGATGGAGAAGCGCTACAAGCTCATGAGCAAGATGGGTGTGCGCAACCTGGCCGGTTTCAACACCAAGATCGACGAAGCCAAGGCGCGCGGCGAGATCATCGGCAACCCGTTCAGCCTCACGCCCGAGCAGCCCGAGCCGCTGGAGCGGCTGCCGCACATCGTGGTGGTGATCGACGAGCTGGCCGACCTGATGATGGTGGTGGGCAAGAAGATCGAGGAGCTGATCGCGCGCCTTGCGCAGAAAGCGCGTGCCGCTGGCATCCACCTGATCCTGGCGACGCAGCGGCCCAGCGTGGACGTGATCACCGGCCTGATCAAGGCCAACATCCCGACCCGCCTGTCGTTCCAGGTCAGCAGCAAGATCGACAGCCGCACCATCCTCGACCAGATGGGCGCCGAGAGCCTGCTGGGCATGGGCGACATGCTCTACATGCCCTCGGGCACCGGGTTCCCGATCCGCGTGCACGGCGCCTTCGTGAGTGACGACGAGGTGCACCGCGTGGCGGCCTACCTCAAGGAGCAGTACGGCGAACCCAACTACATCGACGGCGTGCTGGAAGCCGCCGCGGGCGATGGCGAGGGCGGCGACCTGTTCGGCGAGGGCGGGGGCGAGGGCGGCGAGAAGGACCCGCTGTACGACCAGGCCGTGGCCATCGTGCTGCAGGACCGCAAGGCCAGTATTTCGTACGTGCAGCGCAAGCTCAAGATCGGCTACAACCGTGCGGCCCGCCTGCTGGAAGACATGGAGAACGCCGGCCTGGTGAGTGCGCTCACCTCCAGCGGTCAGCGCGACATCCTGGTGGCGCCGCGCGGCGACTGAGGTCCGCGCGGAACCCGTATGGCCCCTCCGGGGTCTTTCTGTTCATGAACAAATTCTTCATCGCATCCGCCTTGGCACTGCTGTCCTGGTCCGCCCAGGCCGACGGCTTGCGGGAGCTCGAAACCTTCCTGCGTGAGGTCAAAAGCGCGCAGGCGGACTTCACCCAGGTTGTGACCTCGCCCAAGCGGGCGAATGAGACCGCAGCGCGCAGCAAGACCTCCAGCGGCCGTTTTGAATTTTTGCGTCCCGGCCGGTTCCGTTTCGAGTACACCAGGCCCTTCCCGCAGACCATCGTGGCCGACGGCCAGACCCTGTGGCTGTACGACGCCGACCTCAACCAGGTGACCGCGCGGTCGCAGAAGGACGCGCTGGGCAGCACGCCGGCGGCGCTGATCGCCTCGGGCACCGACCTCAAGGCGCTGGGTGAGGTGTTCGACCTGCAGGCCGCGCCGGCCGCCGATGGCATGGAATGGGTCGAGGCACGCCCCAAAGCCAGAGACGGCCAGTTGCAGCGCGTGCGCGTGGGTTTCAAGGGGGGGCAGTTGGCGGTGCTGGAGATCGCCGACAGCCTGGGCCAGCGCTCGGTGCTCAGCTTCGACCAGTGGCAGGGCAACGCGCCGCTCAAGGCCGAGCAGTTCACGTTCAAACCGCCGGCCGGTGCCAGCGTGATCCGTCCCTGAGGCCCGGCACGCGTGGTGACCGCTCCACATCAGCCCCTGGCCGAACGGCTGCGCCCGCGCACCCTGGGCGAGGTCATCGGTCAGCAGCACCTGCTGGGCGAGGGCATGGCCTTGCGACTGGCCTTCGAGTCCGGGCAGCCGCACAGTTGCATCCTCTGGGGGCCACCGGGCGTGGGCAAGACCACCATCGCCCGGCTCATGGCCGACGCCTTCGACGCCCAGTTCATCACCATCAGCGCGGTGCTCGGGGGCGTGAAGGACATCCGCGAGGCGGTGGAGCAGGCGCAAGCGGCGCGCGACGGGCTGGAGCAGCGCCGCACCATCGTGTTTGTGGACGAGGTGCACCGCTTCAATAAGAGCCAGCAGGACGCCTTCCTGCCGCATGTGGAAAGCGGGTTGTTCACCTTCATTGGCGCGACGACCGAAAACCCGTCGTTCGAGGTCAATTCGGCGCTGCTCTCGCGTGCGGCGGTGTATGTGCTGCAGCCGTTGGGCGAAGACGATCTGCGCCAATTGGTGACACGTGCACAGGGCATCGGCGCCGTGCCGGCCATCGAAAAAGCCGCCGAAGACCGGCTGATCGCCTACGCCGACGGTGATGCCCGGCGCCTGCTCAACACGCTGGAAACCCTGGCGGTGGCGGCCGCGCGCGAAAAACGCGCCGAGGTGAGCGACCCCTGGCTGCTGCGCGTGCTGGGCGAACGCATGCGCCGCTACGACAAGGGTGGCGAGCAGTTCTACGACACCATCAGTGCGCTGCACAAAAGCGTGCGTGGCTCTGACCCGGACGCTGCGCTGTACTGGTTCGTGCGCATGCTCGATGGTGGTGCGGATCCGCGTTACCTGGCACGCCGCTTCATCCGCATGGCGGCCGAAGACATCGGCCTGGCCGACCCGCGTGCCCTGCGCCTGGCGCTGGACGCGGCCGAGGTCTACGAGCGCCTGGGCTCACCCGAGGGCGAACTGGCGCTGGCCGAGTGCGTGGTCTATCTGGCGGTGGCGCCCAAGTCCAACGCGGTCTACAAGGCCTTCAACGAGGCCAAGGCCTTCGTCAAGAAAGACGGTAGCCGGCCGGTGCCCATGCACCTGCGCAATGCGCCGACGAAGCTGATGAAAGAGCTGGACTACGGCAAGGGCTACCGCTACGCGCACGACGAGGCGGGTGGTTTCGCCGCCGGGGAACGGTATCTGCCCGAGGGCATGGCCGACCCCGGCTTTTACCGGCCGGTGGAGCGGGGGCTGGAGATCCGCATCGCCGATAAGTTGCGCGAACTGCAAAAACTGAACAATCAGAAATACTAATGAAGTGGCAAAGCCACTGATGCTGCCGGGGGCGGTGACCGCAAGATGCGGGAAAACCCGCGTCTGCTAAGGGCTTACACGCATCTTGCAGGCGAAACGCATCGATACAATCCGCCCACCAACCCGCAGCCTGCCTCCTGATGAGGTCGAGTCTGGCGGGTTTTTTGCTAAGTTGAAGCCGTTCGGATCGGGCAGTTCGCCGGGTTCGACAACAACAACACGGAGTCGTTTTATGGACGTTTTGCTGCAACAGATCATCAATGGTCTGGTTCTGGGCAGTATGTATGCGCTGGTGGCGCTGGGCTACACCATGGTGTACGGCATCATTGGCCTGATCAATTTCGCGCATGGCGACGTGCTCATGGTGGGGGCGCTCACCAGCTGGACCATCATCGGCTTGATGGTGGACAGCGCCACAGGCATGCCTGGCTGGCTGATCCTGCTGCTGGCCACGGTCATTGCCATGGTGGTGTGTGCGGTACTGAACTTCAGTATCGAGAAGCTGGCCTACCGGCCATTGCGCAACTCGCCGCGGCTGGCGCCGCTGATCACCGCGATCGGCATGTCCATCTTGCTGCAGACGCTGGCGATGATCATCTGGAAGCCCAACCCCAAGGCTTATCCCTCCATGCTTTCGCGGGAGCCGATCGAGCTCGGCGGCGCGGTGATCTCGGTCACGCAGATCACCATCTTGGCGGTCACCGCCATCGTGCTGGCCTTGCTGATGTGGATCGTCAACAAAACCAACCTGGGCCGCGCCATGCGCGCCACGGCCGAGAATCCGCGCGTGGCCGCTCTGATGGGCATCAAGCCCGATGTGGTGATTTCGGCCACCTTCATCATCGGCGCCATGCTCGCGGCCATCGCCGGCATCATGTGGGCGTCCAACTACGGCACGGTGCAACACGCCATGGGCTTCATGCCCGGACTCAAGGCCTTCGTGGCGGCGGTCATGGGCGGCATCGGCAACCTGGGCGGTGCCGTGCTGGGTGGAGTCTTGCTGGGGCTGATCGAAGCGCTGGGCGCTGGTTATCTGGGGCAACTCACCGGCGGCGTGCTGGGCAGCCAGTACGTGGACATCTTTGCCTTCATCGTGCTGGCCTTGGTGCTCACACTGCGGCCCTCGGGCCTGTTGGGTGAGCGCGTGGCCGACCGGGCCTGATCGGACGGGAGAACACAGCCATGTTTCTGAAATCCAAACCGGCCCAATTGGTGGCCTTCCTGGTGGTTGCAGTGCTGATGCTGCTGTTGCCCATCATTTTGCAGGCCACCGGCAGCAACTCATGGGTGCGCATCGTTGACGTCGCACTGCTCTATGTGTTGCTGGCCCTGGGCCTGAACATCGTCGTGGGCTACGCCGGGCTGCTGGACCTGGGCTTCATCGCCTTTTTCGCGGTTGGTGCCTATCTTTACGGCCTGCTCGCCTCGCCTCACCTGACGGAGCACTTCGCGTGGATTGCTGCGATGTTTCCCAACGGTCTTCACATGAACTTCTGGCTGGTCATGATCCTCGCCGGGTTCGTGGCTGGACTGACAGGGTTGCTGCTGGGTGCGCCAGTGCTCAAGTTGCGGGGTGACTACCTGGCCATCGTGACCCTGGGCTTTGGCGAGATCGTGCGCATCTTCATGCTCAACCTCGACCGTCCGATCAACCTCACCAATGGACCGAAAGGTATCAGCGGTATCGACGCTGTGTCGGTGTTCGGACACAGCATGAGCCAGCGCCTGACCGTGTCGCTCGGCGACTGGAGCTACACCTTTCAGCCCGTCACGCTGTACTACTACCTGATCCTGTTCTTCGTGCTGGTGGCGATCGTCATCGCCTACCGCCTGCAGGATTCGCGCATCGGCCGCGCCTGGATGGCCATTCGCGAAGACGAGATCGCCGCCAAGGCGATGGGCCTGAACACCCGTAACCTCAAACTGGCCGCATTCGGCATGAGCGCCACTTTTGGTGGCATCTCGGGTGTGCTGTTTGCCTCCTTCATGCGTGGCGTGTACCCCGAGTCCTTCATCCTGATGGAGTCGGTGATGATCGTGGCCATGGTGGTGCTGGGTGGCCTGGGTCATATTCCGGGCGTGATCCTGGGTGCCCTGGTGCTGGCCGGTCTGCCGGAGCTGCTGCGCCATGTCGCCCACCCGCTGACCGCCATGACCGACGGCCGCCTGGGTCCTGAAATCCTGCGCCAGCTGCTGATCGCGCTGGCCATGATCATCATCATGCTGCTGCGACCCAAGGGTTTGTGGCCTTCGCCCGAGCACGGTAAATCTTTGAGCAAGACCGCGGAGGCCAAATAAGATGAGCGACACGATTCTGAAAGTGGCCAACGTTTCCAAGCGCTTTGGCGGTCTGCAAGCCCTCAGCGACGTGGGTATCGAGATCCAGCGCGGGCAGGTCTATGGCCTGATCGGCCCCAACGGCGCCGGCAAGACCACCTTTTTCAACGTGCTGACGGGCCTGTACACGCCCGACAGCGGCACCTTCGAACTGGCCGGCAAGCCCTACACGCCGACCGCGGTGCACGAGGTGGCCAAGGCCGGTATCGCCCGCACCTTCCAGAACATCCGTCTGTTTGCCGACATGACGGCCCTGGAGAACGTGATGGTGGGGCGCCACGTGCGAACCAAGTCCGGTCTGATCGGCGCGGTGTTGCGCACGCCGTCCTTCAAACGCGAGGAGGCCGAGATCACCGCCCGCGCCCAGGAGCTGCTGGAGTACGTGGGCATTGCCCGGTTCGCCGATTACAAGTCGCGCACCCTGAGCTACGGTGACCAGCGCCGCCTGGAGATCGCGCGGGCCCTGGCCACCGATCCGCAGCTGATTGCGCTGGATGAACCGGCCGCGGGCATGAACGCGACCGAAAAAGTGCAGCTGCGCGAACTGATCGACCGCATTCGCAACGACAACCGCACCATCCTGCTGATCGAGCACGATGTGAAGCTGGTCATGGGTTTGTGTGACCGCGTGACCGTGCTGGACTACGGCAAGCAGCTGTCATCGGGCACACCGGCCGAAGTGCAGAGCGACCCGAAAGTCATCGAAGCCTATCTGGGCACCGGCGGAGGATGAACACCCCCCGCGCCGCGCTGCGCGCGTCACCCCCCAAGGGGCAACATCTGCGGCCCGGCAAAGCCGGTTCCGCGATGTTCTCGGTTGAGGCAGTTCGCACCGGACGGTGCAACGAAGAAAGATTCTGGATATGGCAAACACACTCCTGAAAGTCAGCGGCCTGAAGGTGTCGTACGGCGGCATCAAGGCCGTCAAGGGCATCGACATGGAAGTGCGCGAGGGCGAGCTGATCACGCTGATCGGCTCCAACGGCGCCGGCAAGACCACCACCATGAAGGCCATCACCGGCTCGCTCGGTGTCGAGGCGGGCAGCATCGAATACCTGGGCCAGGCCATCAAGGGCCAGGGCGCCTGGGACCTGGTCAAGCAGGGTCTGGCCATGGTGCCGGAAGGCCGCGGCATCTTCACCCGCATGACGATCACCGAAAACCTGCAGATGGGCGCCTACATCCGAACCGACAAGGCCGGCATCGCCAACGACATCGAGCGGATGTTCGGCATCTTCCCGCGCCTGAAGGAGCGCAAGGACCAGCTGGCCGGCACCATGTCGGGCGGTGAGCAGCAGATGCTGGCCATGGCCCGCGCGCTGATGAGCCAGCCCAAGGTACTGCTGCTGGACGAGCCGTCCATGGGCCTCTCGCCGATCATGGTCGACAAGATCTTCGAAGTGGTGCGCGACGTGTCCGCCCAGGGCGTGACCATCGTGCTGGTGGAACAGAACGCCCAGCGCGCACTGCAGATCGCCGACCGCGGCTATGTGATGGACTCGGGCCTGATCACCATGACCGGGCCAGGCAAGGACCTGCTGACCGACCCGAAGGTGCGCGAGGCGTACCTGGGGCACTGATCCTGTCGCCCAAGAGAAAGGCCCGCGTTGCGGGCCTTTCTGCTTTCGGGAAGGCCTCAGCCCAGGGGTGTGTATTCGGGCACCAGCGAGCGCAGCCACTGACGCGTGGTGGCAGCTTCGGGTGCCGGGCCGGCTCCGGCGATCCAGGCGCTGACCGGATCGGCCTCCACCCGGGAGGCTGCCACCTTGGCGATGCGCAGCTTGGGGTGGGGCGTGGGTTCGGTGGTCTCGTCGTCGGCCAGCAGCTCCTCGTAGAGCTTCTCGCCCGGCCGCAGCCCGGTGAAGCTGATGGGCACGTCCTGCTCGGTCTGGCCCGAGAGCCGGATCAGCATCTTCGCGAGTTCCACGATCTTCACCGGTTCGCCCATGTCGAGCACGAAGATCTGGCCCGAGCGCCCCATCAGGCCGGCCTGCAGCACCAACTGCGCGGCCTCGGGAATGGTCATGAAGTAGCGCACTATGTCCGGGTGTGTGACCGTGACAGGGCCGCCGCGGGCGATCTGCTGCGTGAACAGCGGCACGACCGATCCGCTGGAGCCCAGCACATTGCCAAAGCGCACCGCCACGAAGTGGGTGCCGGCGTGTTCGCGCGCCACAGACTGCACCATCAGCTCGGCCAGGCGCTTGCTGGCGCCCATCACGTTGGTGGGGTTGACGGCCTTGTCGGTGGACACCAGCACGAAGCGGCGCGCGCCCACTTGGCCGGCCACGCGCGCGGCGTTCAGCGTGCCTTGCACATTGGTGCGCAAGGCCTCGATCTCGTTGAGCGTCTCCATCAGCGGCACGTGCTTGTAGGCGGCGGCGTGGAACACCACACTGGGCAGGTGCTGGGTGGCGATGGCCAGCAGACGGTCGGCCTCGCGCACGTTGGCGGTGTAGTACAGGCCCTGCATCTGCGGGTGGGCTGCGCGCAGCTCCTGTTCGAGCTGGTAGATGGCGTATTCGGACACGTCCACGCAGACCAGGCGCGCCACACCGAAGCGCGCGATCTGCCGGCACAGTTCGGAGCCGATGGAACCGCCTGCACCGGTGACCAGCACGGTCTGCCCAGCCAGCAGCTGCGACAGGCCTTTTTCGTCCAGCGCCACCGGGGCACGGCCCAGCAGGTCGTCGAGTTCGACCTTGCGCAGCGAGCCCGCTTCCGCGCGCAGCCATTCGTCCGGCCGGGGCATGGTCAGCAGGGGCAGGCCGGCGTCGCTGGCCCCCACCAGGGCTTCGCGGCGTGCGTCCGAGCCGGGAGCGCTGACCACCAGCGCAGCTGCTGCCTCGGTCTCGCGGGCCACCTGGGGCAGGTCGGCCAGGGTACCGAGCACCTCGACGCCCTGCAAGGAACGGCCACGTTCGGCCGCCAGCGGGCTGACGATGCCGACGGTGGACCACTTGCGCGTACCGCGCAGCGCTGGCAGGGCGGCGGCGGCGTCCTGCACCGTGCCCACCAGTAGCAGCGGTTTGCCGGTCGGCGTGGCGCGGTCACCGCCGCCCAGCAGCAGGCGTGCCGCCGCGCGCACGCCGCCCAGGGCCAGCAACACCAGCATGGGGTGCAGCAGCAGCACCGAACGCGGGAAATAGGGCACGCGCAGCATCAGCACCACCGCCGCGGTCAGAAGGCCACCGATGGCCACCCCGTAGAACAGCCGGGTCAGTTCGGCCACGCTGGTGTAGCGCCAGATGTGACGGTAGACACGCCAGCCGGTCAGGCTGATGGCATAGGCCAACAGCGGCGCGGGCAGCGTCTGCACCATCATGGCCTGGAACTCGTCAGGCGTGTCCAGGTTGAAGCGCAGCCAGAAGGCCAGCCACCAGGCGATGGCGATCAGGGCCAGGTCGATGAACGCGGCGAGCAGGGCCTGCCTAGACCAGTGCACGGTTCACCTCATCCTTCTCCAGCACCAGGCGCAGGTGGGCGATCACCCGGTCCTGCTGTTCGGGGCTGAGGTTGGAGCCCGAGGGCAGGCAGACGCCGGTCTCGAACAGCTGGCACGAGACGTCCTGACCGGGTGCGTGTTCGAAGTAGGGGGCCGCAGCGAACAGGGGCTGCAGGTGCATGGGCTTCCAGACCGGACGTGCCTCCATCTGGTGCCGTTCCATGGAGCGCATGAGGGCATCGCAGCGTTCGCTGGCGCGCGGGCCAGCGAGGGTGAAGCAGGTCAGCCAGCGGGTGGCGTGGTGGCCTTCGGGTTCGGGCATCCAGCGAACGGCGGGCAGGTCGGCCAGGGCGTCGCGGTAGCGCTCGAACACCGCACGGCGCTGCGCCACGCGCTGCTGCAGCACACGCAGCTGGCCGCGGCCGATGCCGGCCAGCACATTGCTCATGCGGTAGTTGTAGCCCACCTCGGTGTGTTCGTAGTGGCGCGCCGGCTCGCGCGCCTGGGTCGAAAGGTGGCGTGCCCGGGCGACCAGCGCCGGGTCGTTGGCCACGAGCATGCCGCCGCCCGAGGTGGTGATGATCTTGTTGCCGTTGAAAGAGTAGACCGCCAGGTGGCCGAAGCTGCCGCTGGCACGCCCCTTGTAGCGGGCGCCCAGCGACTCGGCCGCGTCTTCGAGCACGGGCACGCCGTAGCGCTCGCAGATCGGCAGCAGTGCGCCCATATCGGCGCTCTGGCCGTACAGGTTGACGATGATCACGCAGCGCGGCAGTCGGCCCTGGGCCTGGGCCCAGGCGAAGGCGCGTTCCAGCGCGGCCGGCGACATGTTCCAGGTCGCGGGCTCGGAGTCGATGAAGACCGGCTGCGCGCCGCAGTACAGGATGGGGTTGCAGCTGCCCACGAAGGTCAGCGAGGAGCAGAACACGGTGTCACCGGGCTGCACGCCCAGCAGCTGCAGCGCCAGGTGGATGGCTGCCGTGCCCGAACTTAAGGCCGCAGCGTGGCCCACGCCCACTTCGGCCGCGAGTTCGCGCTCGAACGCGTCCACGTGCGGGCCCAGCGGCGCGATCCAGTTGGTGCGAAAGGCCTCTTCGACGAAAGCGGTCTCTTCCTCGCCCAGGTGGGGCGAGGACAGCCAGATGCGCTGCGTGAGTTCGCGCCGGAACACCAGATCGACCGGCCGCTGTGCGGTGTCGAGCACGGGGATGTGGTCGATCTGGTGTTGGTCCATCAGCGCCAGCACCGCGGCGGCGTTGGCGTCTTCGTGGACCACGTAGGGGCTGTGGCCGGGCAGCTGGCTCACGGGGGCGCTGTCGGGTAGGCCCTGCAGGCGGGCGCGGCGCAGGTCACCGTCGGTGACGGTGCGCAGCAGCCGGCCTTCGGGGTCGACCACCATCAGCAGCCCACGCCCGGTGCTGTCCAGGCGCCGCAGCGCCTCGTGCAGGGGCTGTCCGGGGGACACCATCAGGGCCTGGAAATCGGTGGGGTTCATGCCATCCTCCTGGCCGGTACACCCACCCAGGTGCCCGGCGAATCGATGTTGTCGCGGACCACGGCGCCCGCACCGACGACGGCGCCGGCGGCCACCGAGCGGCCCGGCAGCACCACGGCGCCTGCGCCGATCAGAACGCCGGGACCGATGTGCACGTCGCCGCCGAGCACCGCACCGGGCGCGATGTGGGCGAAGTCGCCGACCCGGCAGTCGTGGTCCACCACGGCGCCGTGGTTGACGATGACGCCCAGGCCCAGCCGCGCGCCCGGCGCCACCACGGCCTGTGCCGCGACGAAGCTGCCAGCGCCCAGTTGCGCGAAGGGCGACACGCTGGCCGCCGGGTGGCAGACCGTGCGCAGCCGCTGCGGGCCCAGCGCCTGGCTCTCGCGTTCGCGGGCGGCGTTGTGGCCAATCGCCACATGCAGTGCCGTGGCCTGTGCGGGGGCCGGGGCGTCGGGCCGATGGAGCGGGATGCCCGGCAGCAGCTCGCCCTGACACAGTGCCGGGTTGCGGTCCGACGCCAGCAGGCCGGTGGCGCCCGCGGCCTGTGCGGCGTCGGCCACCACGCGGCCGTGGCCACCGGCGCCGAAGATCAGCAGGGCATCAGTAGGCATTGCATTTCTCCAGCACCTCGGGCGAGAGCGGCAGCTCGCGCAGCAGGCGCACGATGCGCGCGGCGCTCTGGCCGTCGCCGTAGCGGTTGTCGGGCGGGTGGCGTCCGTGGTCCAGCGCCTGCTGCAGTGCGGTCGCGATGGCGTTCGCCTCCACCGGTACATCGGTGGTGTTGGGGTTGCGCTCGCGCAGGCGCTGGCGGTCGCCGACGTTGACCACCGGGGTGCCGAAGCTCGCCGCTTCGATGATGCCCGAGGAGGAATTGCCCAGCATCACCGCGGCGTGGCGCATGGCCTGCGAGAACAGCGGCCGCCCGAGGTGGGCAATGCGCCGCGAGCCGGCGGGCAGGGGGTGTTCGTCGAGCGCTTGCAGCACGCCATGGGCGCCGGCATCGGCATTGGGTTCGAGCCACAGCACCGGCAGCGCCAGCCGCTGCACAGCGCCCAGCAGGGCCAGGGTCTGGTCGCGGGCCTGGGCCGCCTGCTGCACCACCGGGTGGAACACCACCAGCACAAAGGCCTCGCCGGCCGGCAGGCCCAGCGCCCGCAGGGCGTCCGCGCGTTCGCCTGCGGCCAGTGCGGTCAGGCCGTCCAGGCCGGGGGCGCCGACCACCTGGATGCGTTCGGGCGCTTCGCCCATGCGGATCAGCCGCTCGCGCGAGGCTTCGGTGGCCACCAAGTGGTGGTTGCAGAGCTTGCTGATGGCGTGGCGCACCGGTTCGTCCACCGTGCCCGAACGTTCGCCACCGTGCAGGTGCACCGTGGGCACGCCCTGGTTCAACGCGGCCAGGGCGCCGGCCAGCATCTCGCCGCGGTCGCCCAGCAGCAGCAGCAGGTCCGGGCGTTCGGCTTCCAGCCAGGTGCCCATGTGCTGCAGGCAAGTGGCAATCGCCTGCGACATGCTGGCGGGGGTGCGGGTCAGCACATCCACCGGGATCTCGGCCGCGACCGTCAGGCCGGCGGAGCGGATCTCGTCCACCGTGTGGCCGTGGGCGGCGCTGAGGTGGGTGCCGGTGGCCACCACCGACAGCGCCAGTGCCGGGTCGGCTTGGATGCGCCGCAGGGTTTCGCACATCAGGCCGAAGTCGGCACGCGTGCCGCTGAGGTAGGCGATGCGGCGGACCGCGCTCATGCACCGCTCTCCGGTTCCAGGTCGGACCACTGCAGCACGGTGCCGGCTGTCACCGCGTGGCGCAGGCGGCGCCCGGGCAGTGCATCCAGATCGCGCGGCGCGATGCCGGTGCCCGGGCGGCGGCAAGCCAGCTGGGCCGCCTGCAGCGTGGCCCCGCCGGGCAGGTCGGCCTGCACCACCACGCTGCGGCGTGCCACGCGGGCGGTGTCGCGTTCTTCGGGGCGCGGCGCCTTGATGCCGTCGCCGCGCATGGCCTCCACGCGGCGGATGCCCTGCACCATCTGCATGAAGCCGGCCGGGTCGAGCGAGGCGGCGTGGTCGGGGCCGGGCAGGTTGCGATCGAGCGTGAGGTGCTTTTCGATCACCGTGGCGCCCAGGGCCACGGCGGCCAGCGCCGCCTCGATGCCCAGGCTGTGGTCGGAGTAGCCGATGGGCACGCCCAGCACATCGGCCATGTGCTGCAGGGCGCGCAGGTTGAGGGTGGCGTCCTCGGCTGGGTAGGCCGAGGTGCAGTGCAGCACCGTGAGGTCCCGCAGGTGGCCGCGGGCGGCGCGCACCCAGGCCAGGGCTTCGGCGGTTTCCTCCAGCGTGGCCATGCCGGTGGACAGCAGCAACGGCAGCTGCGTGGCCGCGGCGTGTTCCACCAGTTGTCGGTGGGTGAGCTCGCCCGACGACAGCTTGAGCCGGCGCACACCCAGGCGCAGCAGCAGGTCCACCGCGGGAACCGAGAACGGCGTCGAGAAGAACTCGATGCCGATGCGCCCGCAGTGGTCGCGGATCTGTTCGTGCTGGGCCTCGCTGAGCTCCAGTTTTTCCAGCATGGCGAACTGGTCCTGTTCGCCGGTCTGGCGCGACTGGTACTCGGCCGTCGGCGCGCCGCGCACCACCAGGTCGGCGGCGCGGAAGGTCTGAAACTTCACCGCGTCGGCGCCCGCTGCCTTGGCTGCGTCGCACAGCGCGAAGGCCATGGCCAGGTCCCCGTTGTGGTTGACGCCGGCTTCGGCAATCACGAACACCGGACCGCTCATGCAACCCACTCCGGGTGGCGTTGCGCCAGCCACTGGGCGTATTCGAAGTCGTCCAGGTCGTCGATGTCCACCGACTTCCAGCGTGGCATGGGGTAGACGCCGATGTTCACACTCCACAGGCCGTGTGCGGCTGCGTGCGCCAGCGCGGCGCGCTGCCAGACGTAGATCGAACCGTTGAGGGCGTACACCGCGGGCGCGTCCTGGCGCCGCGTGTTGCCCGTGCCCTTGCTCAGGTGCACCCAGCCGTCGGCGCCGTGTTCGACCAGGTTGAAGTAGGGGTTGTCGCCGGCCTCGCGCACGCTCAGCGTCAGCGCGGCCTCGGGCCGGGCGAGCAGGGCGTTCGTGATGTCCTGCGCATCGCGCAGCGGCGAGGTGGGCTGCAGGTCCACGATGCGGGCGATGGCCTGGCCCTGCGCTTCGAGGTGGCGCACCAGGTGTTCGATCACGGGCAGCTTGGCCGCGCTGTCGGTGGCCAGTTCGGCCGGGCGCAGAAAGGGCACCCGGGCGCCGGCGGCACGCGCGACCTCGGCGATGGCGTCGTCGTCGGTGGACACGTACACGGCATCCAGCGCCGGGCAGGCCAGGGCCTGCGCGATGCTGTGGGCGATCAGGGGCTTGCCGCAGAAGGGCCGGATGTTCTTGCCCGGCAGGCCCTTGCTGCCGCCGCGGGCGCAGATGGTGGCGATGGTCAGACCGGTGCTCATGCGGGTGGGGTTCAGAGGTCCAGAAAGGCCTGGAGCATGGACAGGCCGGCCGCCGCGCTGCGTTCGGGGTGGAACTGGCAGCCGACCACGTTGTCGCGCGCCACGGCCGCGCAGATGCGCACGCCGTGGTAGTCGGTGTCGGCCAGGCGGTGGGCCGGATCGGCCGGCACCGGCATGTAGGAGTGCACGAAGTACACCGAGGCGCCGGGTTCGACGCCGGCCAGTGGCGTGCCCTGCCAGCCGGTGCGGCCCTCGGGCAGGCTCAGTGCGCTCCAGCCGATGTGCGGGATGCGCAGGCGGCTGCCGGCGGGCGCGGTGGCGGGCACGGCCTGCACACGGCCAGGGATCAGGCCCAGGCCGGCGTGTTCGCCGTGCTCCTCGCCGGTGTCGAACAGCAGCTGCGCACCGACGCAGATGCCGAGAAAGGGTCGTTGCGTGGCGACGAAGCGGTGGATCAGGTCCCCGAAGCCGCGCTGGCGCAGCTCGGCCGCGGCATCGCCGAAGGCGCCGACGCCGGGCAGCACCAGGCGGTCGGGCAGGGTCTGAACCTCGGTGGCCGCAGTGGCAACGGTGACGCGGGCGCCGTGGTGTTCCAGCGCGCGCACCACGTTCAGCAGGTTGCCGATGCCGTAGTCCAGCACGGTCACGGACGGGGCGTTCACAGCCGCACCTCCAGCCCCTGGTCGTGCGCCTGCCGCTTGATGGCGGGCAGGGTGCTGCGGTCCCAGTGCAGCGTGTCGGCGATGGCCACGCCCGACGCACCGGCCGCATCGGCGCGCGCCAGATCGGCCGGTTCGGCGTAGCCGCCGCTGATGATCACCGGCACGTTGACGCGGGCGTTGACCGCACGCAGCAGCTCGATGTCCAGCCCCTTGCGTGTGCCTTCCTGGTCGACCGCGGTCAGCAGCACCTCGCCGGCACCGCGTTCCACCGCCTGGGCCACCCACTCCACCACGTCCAGGCCGGTGTGTTCACGGCCGTTGTCGGTGTAGGCCTCCCAGCCGCCACCGGGGCGGCGCTTGGCCTCGACCGAGAGCACCATGCACTGCGAGCCGAAGCGGCGCGCGACCTCGCCGATGAGTTCGGGTCGGGCCACCGCAGCGGTGTTGATCGCGACCTTGTCGGCCCCCGAGCGCAGGGCCTGGTGCACGTCGTCGATGGAGCGGATGCCGCCGCCGACGGTGATGGGGATGTAGACCCGGTCGGCCGCGCGGCGGATGATGTCCGACAGGCTGTTGCGCTGGTAGAGGCTGGCGACGATGTCCATGAACACCAGTTCGTCTGCGCCCTGTTCGTAGTAGCGCAGCGCGAAGGCGTGCGGGTCACCGACCACGCGCAGGCCTTCCAGGCGGATGCCCTTGATGAGGTTGGGCCCCTTGATGTCCAGGCGGGGAATGATGCGCAGGCCGGCCATGCGGTGGGCTCAGACGCCGTCGAACACGGTGTGGCGCAGCTTCCACTGGCCGTTCTCGCGTTTCCACAGGTGGGGCGAGCGGAAGCTGTCGGCCAGGCGCATGAAGTAGTCGCGGTCCATGGTGGGGGACTCGAACATCCGGCTGGCCTTGCCGAATTCCTTTTCGGGGATGCTGAGGTAGCGGAAGATTTCCTCGGCGAAGCGCTCGGGGAATTCGCCGTCGTAGCGGCGCACCAGGGCCACACCTTCGTCGCGCGTGATGTCGCGCGAGCGGATCTCCTGCGCCGCGTCGTAGGTCGCGCGGCCGATGCCGAACTTGGTGAAGGTCGTGTAGTAGTGGAAGTCGTCGATGCGGTCGTCGATGCTGTTGTACTTGCTGTAGGTGCCCGGCGTGCGCTCGGGCGAGGCCTCGAAGCCGCCGTGTTCGACCGCGTAGTAGTAGCAGCTCTGCGGGTGCCACTTGAGGTAGTAGCCCAGGTAGTGCACCTCCACCTGCTTGCGCTGGATCTGTGCCGGGTCGGCCGGCAGGTAGGGCAGCAGGTCCTGTTCCTCCAGGCCGAAGTCGTCGTACAGGCTCTGGATGGAGGTACCGCCCAGGTAGATCTGGGACTTGTCGGCGGCGGTGAAGTACGACCAGTCGCGCTGGGCGCTGGTGGTGTCGCCGATCGGGTTGCCGTACTCGGCTTCGTTTTCGCCGTAGATCACCAGCGGGATGTCGTGCAGCAGCGCCATCTTGGGCGCCAGCGACTTCTGGCCGAACATGAAGGCCTGGAAGGGGTGGAACAGGTTGTCCACCGCCAGACGCGTGAGCAGGCGGTGCACGCGGCCGTTGGGTGTCATGAGGTAGTTGTCGAAGCCGGCGTGCAGCCACGACTGGAAGTTCTTCCAGCCCCACTCGGTGTGCAGGTGCGGTGCCCAGGTCACCGTCAGCGGGTGCATGCCGAAGCGGGTCTTGAGGATGTGCGAGGCGTAGAAACTGTCCTTGCCGCCCGAGCCGGGCAGCAGGCAGTCGTAGCCGCTCTTGCTGCGGAACTGGTCGCACAGCGCGGCCAGGCGGTCTTCGCGGTCCTTCCAGTCGATCGCGCCATCGTGCTTCTGTTCGGCGAACCGGCAGGCGTCGCAGATGCCTTCGTCGTCGAAGTTGATGGTGGCCTTCTTGCTGGCCTTGGTGTGCTGGTACTCCACCGCCGAGTTCGGCCGCTGGTTGGAGATGACGCAGCGCTTGCAGAAGTGCACGTAGCGCGGCAGGCCGTACAGCACGCGCGCGTCGTCGTCGCAGGCGTCGAAGTCGGACAGGTTGACGGCTTGAGGGGAAGGTATCAGGGACATGGGTGAAGAGGGGTGTCGCGACCCCGGCCCGGGATCAGATCAGCGCGTCAGGACAAACTTTTGAATTATAGAAATGCGCTGATTTCAGACAGCACGCATTCGGTGGCGGGTGTGAGATTTTGCGCTGTGTGGCGCGGGGCTGTGGTCCAACGATCCAACGCCGTTGTGAGCGCCTCCAACGGGACGGCGTCATCGGCGATACCGTAGCGCAGCAGAGGCATGGCCTCGTCGAAGACCGAGCCCGTCACCTGAACCAGGCGGCAGCCCGCCAGATGGCCTTCCAGGCCCACGGTGGAGGTCAGGGTCACGACCAGATCGCAGGCGTGCAGCAACACGGGCAAGGCCAGTTCCTGTCCGGTGATCACGATGCGCTCGTGCATGGGCACCTCGGGCGGGGTTTCGCCAGCGCGTGGCCGTATAAACAACACGGCGTCTTCGTGCGCCAGGGTCCATTGCACCAGCTGCTGCAGCGCCCGCCCGGGCAGGGTCGGGTCGCCGGGGCGGCCGTCGAAGGGGTGCACGGCCGGCTCGACCTGGGTCGGCCAGAGCAGCACGCGTCGGTCCCCCCAGCCCCGCTGCTGTCGCCACAGGCGGCCGGCGGCGACCGCCTCGGGCGCGTTGAGGGCGTCGAAGCCGGGGTTGCCGGTGGCCACCACCTCCTCGGGCCGGCGGCCGGCCGCGATCAGGAAGTCGCGCACGGCGGCGTTGAGCACACAGACCCGGTCGGCATAACCGGCCTGGCCGATCCACTGCACCTCGTCGATGGCGAACAGGTCCACCACACACAGGGCCGGCAGGCCCAGGCGGCCGGCGGCGACGATGGCGGCGCGCTCGCCGCGCGGGGCGTTGGTGGCGACCACCACGTCCGGCCGCAGCGCCTGCAGGATGCGGGTGAGCGTGCGCACCGGCAGGAAGGCCTGGCGCCCGCGGCGGCGGTATTCGGCCTCGGCGGCGGTGGTGCCCAGGTCGGCCTCCAGATCGGCGTAGGACAGGCCCAGGTAGGCGGCCGATTCGTCGGGGTCGCCGACGGCGCCGCCCAGGTCCTGTACCAGCTGCCGGCCCCGGGCCAGCGCGGCCTCGTCGCTGGGCTGAACGAAGTCCTTGAACTGGACCACGTCGAGTCCGGCGGCCCGGGCCACTGGGGCCGCGGTGGTCAGGGCCAGCACCACCGGCCGTGCCCGCCCGCTGGCCTGCAGGGCCTGCGCCACCGGGATCAGCATCTTGATATGGCCGCTGCCGTAGGCCACGAACAGGACGCGTTTCATGCGCCCGGTCCGGTGGTCGGGTCGGCGTGCCACAGCGCCAGCGCTGCCAGCGCCCGCAGTTCGCGCGTGTGGTTGCCATGTCCGCCGCGGTGTTCGTCGAGCAGCCGGGTGATCACGGCGGGCTCAAAGAGATGGGCGATCACCTCGCTGGCGCCGAGGGTCTGGCGCAGCCAGCCGTGCAGCTCGCCTTTGAACCAGTCACCGATGGGTACGGTGAACATCTGCTTCTTCCGGTACGCTAGGTCTTCACCGATCAGCGGCACCGCAGCGCGCTTGAACCAGTGTTTTTTATCGCCCTGGGCCGAGAGCTTGGTCGCGCCGCGCGAGCGGAAGGCGAATTCCATCATCCGCCAGTCCAGGAAGGGTGTGCGCGCCTCGATGCTCACGGCCATGCCCATGCGGTCGGGCTTGACCAGGTTGTTGCCGCTCAGCAGCAGCTGCATGTCCAGATAGAGCGCCTGGTTGACGCGGTCGAAGTGGCGCGCCTCTTCGAACCAGGGCGCGGCGGCGCTGAAGCTGTCGGTATCCGCCAGCTGCGCGCGGACCGCGGGCCGGTAGAGCGCCGCCTTGGCCGCAGGGCTGAAGAGCGAAATGCTGTCGAAGTAGGCCCGTTCGAACTCGTCCTGCGGTTGCGTGAACGCATCGGTCCGCGCGAAGAACTGCGCGTACTTGTCGTAGCCGGCAAACAGTTCGTCACCGCCGTCGCCGGTCAGCACCACCTTCACGTGTTTCGCGGCCAGTTCGCTCACGCGCAGCGTGGGCATGAAAGACGCGTCGCCGTGCGGTTGGTCGAGGTGGTGCAGCACCTGGGGCCAGCGGCCCAGCATGTTGAGTTCGGCCACTTCGCTGGTGTGGGCGCAGCCGAAGCGCTGCGCCGCCTGTGCGGCGAACGCGGACTCGTCGTAGCGCGGGTCTTCGAAACCGATGCAGAAGGTCTTGACCGGCTCCCTCACATGCCGCGCCATCAGGCCGACGATGGTGCTGGAATCGACCCCGCCTGAGAGGAAGGCGCCGAAGGGCGCGTCGGCGCGCAGGCGGATGCGGGTGGCGTCGTCCAGCAGGGCCATGAATTCCTCGGCCCAGGCGTCGAACGTGTGGTCCTGCTCGCGCTGGTGTGCCAGGTTCCACCAGCGTTGTGTCTGCACGCCGCCGCGGCGCGTGTAGCGCTGCCAGGTGCCGGGCATGACGTGGCGCACGCCTTCAAAAGCCGTCCAGGGCGCCGGGATGTAGTTGAAGGTCAGGTAGTGGTGGATGGCTTCCAGGTCCATGCCCGGCTTGCGGCGCAGGGCCGGCCACAGGGCTTTGAGCTCGGAGCCGAACAGCAAACGCTGGCCGTCGTCGTGCACGTACAGCGGTTTGACGCCGATGCGGTCGCGCGCGAGGTAGAGCGCGTCTTCGCGCGCGTCGTCGATCGCGATGGCGAACATGCCGTTGAGCCGGCTCAGGCAGGCGATGCCTTCGCGCTCGTACAGGCGCAGGATGACCTCGGTGTCCGAATGCGTGTCCAGCCGCACGCCCTGGGCGCGCAGCTCGGCTGCCAGTTCGACGTGGTTGAAGATCTCGCCGTTCTGCACCACGGCGATCTGGCCGTCGTCGCTGACAAAGGGCTGGTGGCCGCCACCCAGGTCGATGATGGACAG
>Ga0172372_10002389_pt1 | contig 28489 bp, 19 predicted proteins | sample LakKiv5m_2_FD_114544 | JGI IMG/M metagenome (GOLD analysis project Ga0172372, IMG submission 114544) | Freshwater microbial communities from Kabuno Bay, South-Kivu, Congo - kab_092012_9.5m | ecosystem: Environmental > Aquatic > Freshwater > Lake | place: Democratic Republic of the Congo...
AGGATATCTCTTTTATGTTTCCTCCTACTGCGGCGGAGCCTGCTCCGGAAGAACCACCGAATCCACCAATTAAAACATTCCAGATAGATCTGTTCATTGCATTGCACATCATGACAGTCAGTATAGTACCTGAAGCACCTACTAAAATACCGCCTACAACCATAAACTGACTATCAAACAAAATACCAGCTGCTGCCCCTGATAATCCGGAAAAAGAGTTCAAAAGGGAAATGACCACAGGCATATCAGCTCCTCCGATTGGTGCCACAAAGCTGATTCCATAAATCAGCGAGATTATTAGAAATATAATAGCTGCTTCCATACCAATAGATTCACCCTGAATTAAAATATAGGCGCCAAGGAGAATCAAACCAACCAGCATGATCATATTGATTATACTATGTTTGGGTAGTGTAACCTTCTTATCATCTACCAGATCTTCTAACTTGGCGTATGCAAAAATACTACCCGTAAAAGCTACTCCTCCGATGAGTAGGGTTAGGAGAACGGTAAGGAATCCGAGCAAATCAACTACTTTTGTGCCATCATAATAATGGATTACATCAGCAAGGCCTAATACCACGGCACAGGCACCGCCCAATCCGTTAAAAATGGAAACCATCTGGGGCATAGATGTCATGGCTACTTTTATGGCGGCATAATATCCAATGACAGAACCAATGAGCAAGGCGATAATAACCCATGTATAATTATTGGGTACATCACCCTCAAATGGCATAATCAGGGCGGCTATAATCGCCAGGGTCATACCAACACCAGCATAAATATTTCCTTTTCTCGCCGTATCAGGTGAACTTAGTAAACGTAGTCCCCAAATAAAGCCTATTGAACCTAAAAGGAAAAAGGTTTCTATGATAAAGGTTAACAACATGGTATTATTTCTTTTTCTTTTTAAACATTTCAAGCATTCTATCCGTAACCACGAACCCACCAGCCGTATTTATCATTCCGAGGATAATACCTGCGACACCAAGCGATAAAGTCAGGTAATCAGCAGGATCGGTTAAGCGAACCAAAATAATGGCTCCAATGACTACAACGCCACTTATGGCATTTGAACCAGACATTAAAGGGGTATGTAATACCGTTGGAACTTTTGCGATAATTTCAAATCCTAATATAACCGTAAATGATAATAGGTATATTATCAGCAAATTATCTAAAAAAAAAGCATAAAAATTTTCCATAAAATCAATGTTTTTTGAGCATTAGGCAAATAATTCAGGGGTAATACAAGCACCTTTGATAATCTCATTGCTGAAATCAACCTTCAAATTACCTTCCTTAATCATTGTCTTTAAAAAATTCAACACATTATTGCTGTATAAAAAACTGGCATCCTGGGGCATTTGTGCGGCCAGCTGGGAATTTCCAATGATGGTTACACCATTTACGATAATGGTTTCATCATCTTTGCTTAGTTCACAGTTACCTCCTGTGGAAGAAGCAAGGTCTATAATGACAGAACCAGCCCGCATCTGATTCACGGTTTCCTTTTCAAGAAGGATGGGCGCTTTCCTGCCCCTGACCTGTGCCGTGGTTATTACAATATCTGATTTTACAGCTCTGGCCTGTACTTCAGCTCTTTGACGTGCAAGAAATTCTTCTGTTTGTTCAACGGCGTAACCACCGGCGCTACTATCATCTCTGGCACCTTCCACTTCTATAAATTTACCCCCTAAACTTTGAACCTCTTCTTTTACTGCTTTTCTGGTATCGAAAACTTCTACTATAGCCCCAAGTCGCTTTGCAGTGGCGATTGCCTGTAAACCTGCAACCCCGGCACCTAAAATCAATACCTTAGAAGGTTTTATACTGCCCGCAGCCGTAATTAACATGGGTAAATATCTGGGAAGTCTGGCAGCTGCTACCAAAACTGCCTGGTAACCGGCTATGGAAGCCATAGAGGATAAAACATCCATAGATTGTGCCAGGGTTGTTCTGGGTATCATATCCATACTAAATGCTTTTTTTTTCGCACCCAGCAAGCCTGGTACTATCTCCGCATCTGCAAATGGGGCAAATTGAGAAATCATTATGGCCTCTTTATTCAGGTGCTTCCAATCTTCCTGAGCTAAAGGATTAAAACTGACAAGAAGGTCTGATTGCTTCAGTACCTCTTCTCTGCTTAAAACAGTAGCACCTGCATAATCTTTATCTGAAAAATAAGATTCATCACCAGCCCCGGATTCAATAATTACTGAAACACCCAGTGCAGTCAATTTGGAAAGGGTATCGGGCACAATTGCTACCCGGGGATCTTTACTTTCTTTTACAATTCCAAGCTTCATAATACGATTTTTTCAACAAATATCAATGATAAAAAACGGTCCTGGTACAAAGTCAATCACCTAATCTACCAAGATATGCAAATTTGCACCTTTTTATTTAATCTATACTATAAGTTTTTTAACTTATCCTTAAATTTTTCAGTTACTTTTATCACTTTGGGCTTAACAATATAGGTGCAATAAGGATTACGGTCACCAACTTTCAGAAAGTAATTGTCGTGTTCTTTTTCAGCGGGATAAAATGTTGCTTTTTTTTCCAGCTGAGTTACAATGTCAGGTCCCCAGATTTGTTTAGCCTCCTGTTCAATACTCCTTTTCATCATTGCCAGTTCTTCATCTGAATGATAGAAAAGGATGGATCTGTATTGGGGACCAACATCATTGCCCTGCCTGTTTAAGGTGGTCGGGTCATGTATTTGCCAAAACACCTTTAATATTTCTTCCAGTGGAATTAATTCGGGATCGTAGGTGATTTTAACTACTTCGGCATGATCCGTTTTTCCCGTGCATACCTGAGCATAAGTTGCCGATTCAGCTGTTCCTCCGGCATAACCTGATTGAACTGATTCAATTCCGCTGAGTAATTGGAAAGCCGCTTCCAAACACCAGAAACAACCTCCTCCTAAAATGATGTCCTTCATTTTATTTAAATAAATAGGGTTCATAAATGGCTAATTTTTCATAAAACAAATGTAAACCAGCCTTCATTTCTGTATCTAAATGATAGTAAATATGATTTGAAAAATAGCTTTTCAAATCGAATCCTGCCTGGGAATCAGGTAATAGAAGCAATAATTCAGGAATGGATGCCAATCCGTTTTTCATAGCTTCGTTGAAGGCTAGCAAAAATGATTCTTCAACTTTCTGATTGCTAACCCAGGCTGCGAAAACAAATGGTAAACCAGTATGATTTCTCCAGGCCTCACCTAAATCATAAAAATAAGGATATTTTTCATGTAAGCCCATTGTTCTGTCCCCAATAATTAATCCGCCGGTTTTATCTGCAATTTGTTTTTCGAAACCAGTTTTACCTGCGACAAAAGCAGGATTTAGTTGCCAATATTCTTTTAGTAAAATCTGAACCAGTAAAACAGAGGTCCTTGAGTGGAAATCAAGGATTAAACGGTCCAGTTGATCTATGGGTTTAAAAGAAAAGATACCTACCGTTTTCACGTTACTTTTGGCACCAATACAATAATCAGAAAATAGTACGGCACTGGGAATTTGGGGAATCACAGCTGTTGGGATAAGCGCCAGATCGACTTTTCCCTCTGATAGTCTCGTAGCACAGCCGGAGGGAATATCCAGTATTAGATTTAGTTTTTCAGCTAAAGGACTATTTAAAAGTCCATACAAAAGTGGTTTTGTATTAAAATAACTGACAGCAGCAATGTTGAATTTACTCCCTTCTGGCCTATGATGAGGATCCATTTGATAGGTTTAAATGGCTTATATCATTAATTAATATGGGATTGAAGCCATTCGTATCTTGTAAAAAATGATAAACGCCCGTATTTTTATGGCTAAATTTTTCCATAGCTGAAACGGGTAATCCAAAAAAATAAGTCATCATGCAGCGCATTGCTCTCCCATGACTGCATATTAATATATTTTGCTCAGGTCTCTGATTTAACCAATCCATGAAAACACCTAATCTGGCTGCCAGCTCCGCAGCACTTTCCCCTTTTTCAAGCCGGGTTTCGTATAAACCTTTTTCCCAGTCCGATATAGCCTCTTTATAAGGCTGTTCCATCCAGGTAGCATAAGATTTACCTTCATGGATACCCCAGTTCATCTCATTTATTTCAGCCAGTTGCACCCATGGAATTCCTTTATCAATAAAAGCTTTTACCGTTTCATGGGTTCGTTGAAGTCTGGAGGTAACTACCAGTTCAAAAGGAAAGTCCTGATATTTTAAATAAAAGGCATGTGCCTGCCGAAGACCTGTCTCGTTTAAAGTCCCATCAATGCCCGAACCCTGTACAATAGCAAGTCGGTTATTTTCTGTTTCTCCGTGACGGAGAATATAAATATTTTTTTGCATTTACCGGGCATTAATTACGGGCAAGGAAACGTACCCTTTGATTATCTCATCATCTGTAAAAGTCTCGTTCGAAAAATCGTGAATGATATTATACAGGGTGTCTCTTTCTACAGGTTGTTTCCCTACCGCTTTGATAAGATTCACTAAATCACGGGTGGACATGGCAGGTGTTTGTTCTTCAGAACCAGCCATACTATAAATTTTTGTCGTATCATCGATAGTTCCATCGATGTCATCAACGCCGAAAGAAAGGGATAATTGAGCCATGTTTCGGCCGATCATCGGCCAATAGGCTTTGATGTGGTCAAAATTATCCAGATAAATGCGACTGACAGCATAATTTCGAAGATCCTCCAGCGCACTGACCTCGTTCAGGTGAGATAACTGATTGTCTTTATTTCTGAATTTCAGGGGAATAAAGGTTTGAAATCCCCCTGTCTTATCTTGCAAATCTCTTAATTTTTCCAAATGGTCTATCCTGTGAAAATAAGATTCTATATGGCCATAAAGCATTGTAGCATTCGATCTTTTTCCTAACCGATGCCATACCTCATGAATCCGAAGCCATTCTTCTCCGGAACATTTACCCCCTGCAATTTGATCTCTGATTTCCGGATGAAAAATTTCAGCACCTCCTCCGGGCATTGAATCTAAACCAGCTTCCAGCATTTTAGCCATTCCTTCCTCATAACTTAGCTTATCTTTTTTGAAAATGTAATGATATTCTACAGGAGTTAGTGCTTTAATGTGTAAATCAGGACGATGTTTTTTTATTGTTTTAAATAGTTCAACATAAAAAGCCACATCGTATTTTGGTAAAACACCTCCAACAATATGAACTTCAGTAACAGGCTGGTTATCATATTTATATACAATATCCATCATTTCCTCCAAGGTAAATTCCCAGCCGTCTTTTCTTTCTTTTATTAATCTTGAATAGGAACAGAAGGTACAGGTATAAATACAAACATTGGTAGGTTCGATGTGAAAATTCCGGTTAAAATAAGTAATCACCCCATTTTTATCTTCCCTGATAACATTAGCCAGGGTACCCAAATAACCCAGGGATGCTTTTTCATAAAGATATAAACCCTCTTCAGATGTAATCCTTTCCTTGTTAAAGACTTTATCGGCAATGCCTGCTAACACTGTATCCTTATTATTCAGGCAAATTTGCTTTGCATCCTTTTCCATAAAATGGTATTTTACTTTTAAACGCAAAAAAAATAAAAGTCGTTCAAAATAAATTGGAGGAAAATGAAATCAGCAGCAAATAATATTTACAGGGCTTCAATTTTTGATGCAACCATATCACCGATTTCTGAACATTTACATCTATTTGTCAATTGTAATTCTGCGGTACCATACCCGCTTTCTAACAATTCCCTGACACTTTGACGAATGGAGGAGGCTTCTTCATTTAAACCAAAAGAATCAAGCATCAAGGCTGCAGATAGTATGGTGGCCATTGGATTTGCAATATCAAGACCTGTAGCTTGAGGGTAGGAACCGTGGATAGGCTCATATAAAGAGGTTTTAGCACCTACTGATGCGGAGGGTAATAATCCCATGGAACCTGTAATGACACTGGCCTCATCACTTAAAATATCACCAAACATGTTTTCAGTCAGCATAACGTCAAACTGAGAAGGGAACTGAATAATCTGCATCGCTGCATTATCAACAAACAGGAAATCGAGTGCCACATCAGGATAATGTGAGGCGATACGTTTTACTTCTTCACGCCAGAGCCGGGAAGTTTCAAGAACATTAGCCTTATCAACCAGGGTTACTTTTTTTCGTCTGAGACGGGCTGCATCAAAGGCTAAGGTGGTAATCCTGCCTATTTCCTCCCTTGAATATACACAGTGGTCGTAGGCGTAATCCTCTTTTCTGCCTTTTTCACCAAAATATATACCCCCGGTTAATTCCCGGTAAATAACGAAATCTACATCTTTAATCTTTTCTTCTCTTAAAGGAGATAATGACAGGAGGGTTGGATAAGTGGTTACGGGTCTGATATTGGCAAATAAACCGAGGCTTTTTCTGAGTCGAAGTAACCCTTGTTCCGGTCTTACCGGAGCTGCTGGATCATTGTCATATTTAGGATGACCAATGGCACCGAACAGGACCGCGTCACTTTCCAGACAAATATCCAGGGTTTCCTGAGGTAACGGGTCTCCTGTCAGGTCAATGGCTATAGCGCCAACAGGAGCAAACCGGGTAATAAATGTATGATTAAACTTTTTTTCGATGGCAGAAAGGACTTTCAGGGCCTGGTCTGTCACTTCAGGACCTATTCCATCGCCTGAGAGGACGGCTATATTTTTTTCCATACCGTTTATGTTAAAGGATTAAAGGTAAAGTGCCTGTTTTTTTCAAAACTGGAAATGATATCTTTCTGGCTCAAAAGAAAATCTATATCATCATAACCATTTAGCAGACATATTTTTTTGTAGGGATCCATTTCAAAGTAGGTCATTTCAGATGTATCGGAAATGGATATAGTTTGATTTTCCAGATTTATTTCCATTCTTGCCGCTGGATTTTTTTCTATAGCAGAAAAAATATGATGTAAAAATTCATCAGAAACAGTGACAGGAAGCAGGCCATTATTCAGTGCATTTCCTTTAAAGATATCGGCAAAAAAACTGGATACGACGGCTTTAAATCCATAATCTGCGATGGCCCAGGCGGCATGTTCACGACTGGAACCACAACCAAAATTTCTACCAGCTACGAGAATAGCTCCCTGATAGACCGGATTATTTAGAATGAAATCAGCTTTGGGACTGCCATCCGGATGAAATCTCCAGTCTCTGAATAAATTATCACCGAAGCCTTCCCGGGTAGTGGCTTTCAAAAATCTGGCCGGAATGATCTGGTCTGTATCAATATCTTCGATAGGCAAGGGAACTGCCTGCGATTCCAAGAGGGTAAATTTTTCCATGAGGATAAGGTATTCAGTTTAATCTAGGCTTACATCAATTATTTTTCCATTGATAGCCGCTGCAGCAGCCGTCAGGGGACTGGCTAATATGGTACGGGCACCAGGACCTTGCCGGCCCTCAAAATTTCTGTTTGAAGTGGAAACACAATATTCACTTGCCGGTATTTTATCCTCATTCATTCCCAGACAGGCAGAACATCCGGGTTCTCTGAAATCAAAACCAGCCGCTTTAAAAATCAGATCTAAACCTTCTGATTTTACTTGTGCTTCAACTTGTTTGGAGCCAGGCACAATCATGGCAGTTACATGTGGAGCCTTTTGCTTTCCTTTTACGTATGCTGCCACTAATCTTAAATCCTCCATTCTTGAATTGGTACAACTACCTATGAATACATGTTGTATTTCCTTGCCCAAAAGAGAATCGCCTGCATTTAATCCCATATAAGCCAATGATTTATCGAAGCTGTTCCGGTTTTCCGGATCTGTAGGTTGAGGGATAAACTGCCTGATACCAATACCCATTCCCGGATTAGTGCCATAAGTTACCATAGGCATTATATCACTTGCCTGAAAAGTGAATTCCACATCAAAGGTAGCATCTTTATCTGTTGGAAGTGTTTTCCAGTAATTTACAGCCTCTTCGAAATCAGCATCTTTTGGCGCATATTTCTTACCGTGTATATATTCAAAGGTTTTCTCATCCGGTGCAATCAGACCGCCTTTAGCTCCCATTTCAATACTCATATTACAGATAGTCATTCTACCTTCCATGGAAAGATTCCGAATAGTACTGCCCGCATATTCAACAAAATAACCGGTGCCACCACTGGCAGTTAGTTGAGAGATGATATATAAAATAATATCTTTTGCCGTAACACCACGATTTAAAGTTCCTTCTACATTAATTCGCATCTGTTTTGGCTTCAGTTGTAACAGACACTGAGAAGCAAGAACCTGTTCAACCTGGCTGGTTCCAATGCCAAATGCAATACAGCCGAAAGCACCATGCGTAGAAGTGTGCGAGTCGCCACATACAATGGTCATACCTGGTTGCGTTATACCTAATTCCGGTCCAATGACATGAACGATACCCTGATAAGGGTGGCCCAAACCATAAAGAGATATACCGTAATTAGCGCAATTTTCAATTAATTTATCTACCTGAAATTTAGATAAAGGTTCATTAATGGGCAGATGCTGATTTGTTGTGGGTACGTTATGATCGGCTGTTGCAATAGTTTGACCTGTTCTGAATACCGGAATATTTCTTGTGCCCAGACCATCAAACGCCTGGGGACTGGTCACTTCATGAATAAAATGACGGTCGATATATAAAACGGCAGTACCACCTTCTACGGTGTTCACTACATGATTTTCCCATATTTTATCAAATAAGGTTTTAGCCATAACAGGATATTTTAAGTTTAAACAGGAGAATTCACTCTTACCTTGGAAATTAATTTTTCTAAATCTTCATTCATCACTTCCTTTTGAGCATCTGCGACCGACAAAAACAGGGAATATACCAGATCAAGTTCGTCTTTAGTCAAATCAAAGCCAATTTGTTTGTATCGGTAGGCGATGGCGGCTCTTCCACTTCTGGCTGTCAGGACGATTTTTGAAGTATCAACACCCACATCATGAGGATCCATGATTTCATAGGTATCCCGTTGTTTAATTACACCATCCTGATGAATACCAGAGGAGTGTGCAAAAGCATTATCGCCAACTATGGCCTTATTTGGCTGAACGGGCATACCCATACTATCGCGGACCAGATGGCTGACCGGGTTCAGAAGTTTTGTTTCTATGCCGGTAATCAGATTGAGGTAGGGATGTTGTTTCATAATCATAACCACCTCTTCCAGGGCTGTATTGCCAGCTCTTTCACCTATACCATTTATGGTACATTCAATTTGTCTGGCACCATTTAAAACGCCGGCAATGGAATTTGCTGTGGCAAGACCCAGATCATTGTGGCAATGGGTGGAAAGTACAGCTTTTTCTATACCCGGCACATTGTCCCGGAGAAAGGCAATTTTCCGGCCATATTCTTCAGGTAAACAGTACCCCGTGGTATCGGGAATATTGAGTACTGTTGCGCCGGCTTTTAATACTGCTGCTACGATTTCAGCTAAAAATTCATTGTCTGTTCTGCCTGCATCTTCTGCATAAAATTCAACATCCTCTACGAAGGATTTAGCATATTTGACTGCGGAAACGGCACGCTCAATGATTTTCTCCCGCGTGGAGTTAAATTTATGAAGAATGTGTGAATCAGAAGTACCTATGCCTGTGTGGATTCTTGGTCTTTTTGCATATTTAAGTGCCTCTGCGGCAACTTTTATATCTTTTTCAACCGCCCGTGTCAAACCACAAACCACTGGTTTGGAAACAGCCTTACTAATAGATTCCACGGAGGCAAAATCACCAGGACTGGAAATAGGAAAGCCAGCTTCAATTATATCAACCCCTAAACGTTCCAATGCCAGCGCAATATCAACTTTTTGAGAAGTATTCAATTTACAGCCCGGAACTTGTTCTCCATCGCGGAGGGTTGTATCAAAGATATGAATACGATTTTCCATGTTCTTGGTATTTTGTATGTTTGCAAGTGGTAAATTTACCTAACCTCTTTGGCCGTTACAGGTTCAATAATCTATTTTAATACACCTTAACAAAGGGTAATTTATGGATTAATAAATTGAAATTGTGTAAATTGTAAAAATAAATTCTACAATGCCCAAACAAAAAACTGATGATCTGGTGACATTAATAAATTCACTTTCCCGGGCTGAAAAACGTCATTTCCGTTTATTTGTAAAAAGAAATCAAAATTCAGAAGATATTTTATTTCTTCAGTTATTTGACTTTCTGGAAAAAAAGGGGGAGTATGATGAGGATCAGATTTTAAGAAAATTAACTGAAATAAAAAAAACACAACTTTCAAATTTAAAGGCACACCTCTATAAACAATTACTTACCAGTCTTAGGTTGTTAAGCACCAAAACTTCTCAGGATATTCATATCAGGGAATTACTCGATTGTGCCAGAGTTCTCTATAATAAAGGGCTTTACAGACAGTCCCTCGATATGTTGGATAAGGCTAAGCAAAAGGCTAAACAAGCTGAATTCAGTTCTCTTTCCCTGGAAATACTGGAGTTTGAAAAACATATTGAAAGTCAATATATTACACGTAGTATAGAAGGACGTGCAGATATTATTACCAATGAAACAATCGAGTTACTAAGGGTCATTAAAAATAATCACCAGTTTTCAAATTTGTCTCTGCAACTTTATGGCCTTTATCTAAAAATAGGATTTGTTCGTAATTTCAAGGATTTTGAAATGGTAAAGCTGTTTTTTAATGCGAAATTACCTGCTACGCCTTATGTAAAACTGGATTTCATGTCCAGAATTTATCATGATCAGGCTCATGTCTGGTTTTATCACATGACACAGGATTTTCCTTATTGCTATAAATATGCCTCCAGGTGGGTCTCTATTTTTGAAGAAAATGAGGAAATGATCCATATTCACGGTATCCTGTATTTAAAAGGGCTACATAATTTATTGACCTCCCTTTTTAATATGTGGCAATATGATAAGTATTGCCGGGTATTGGAAAAATTATTGAAATTTCCTGATCAATATCCTTTGGAAAGGGAAATGAATATGGAAGGAAGCTATTATTTATTTAAATTTAATCATATAATTAAAAAACATTTTCTTGAGGGGACTTTCAGTGAAGGAATTCGAATTATTCCGTCATTAATGCAGCAAATTGAAAATGATCAATATAACTGGGATAACCATCGGATAATGGTGTTTTATTACAGAATTGCCTGCCTTTATTTCGGCGCAGGAGAAAATAAAAATGCAATCACTTACCTGAATCTGATTTTAAATGAAAAAAATGCAGATTACCGGACTGATATCCAGATTTACGCTCGAATTTTAAGTTTAATAGCACATTATGAATTAGGAAATGCGCAATTAGTTGAATATCAGGTAAAATCGGTGTATCGATTTTTAAGTAAAATGGAAGAATTAAGTGCTGTACACCGTGAAATCTTTAGGTTTATCAGAAAACTTCCAAGAATTCAGGTTACAGGTATTAAAGATGAATTTCTTAGTCTGAGGCTAAAACTGGAACAGCTGGAACTCGATCCGTACGAAAAAAGACCCTTCCTGTATCTGGATATTATTTCCTGGCTGGATAGCAAAATAAAGGGAAAAACAGTTCAGGAAATAGTTAAACAAAAATCGCTGGACCGCAGAAAAAAAATAGTTCTCTAGGTTTTGTTTTTAAAAAAACCATGCATACTTTGACCAAAAAAGGAAGTGGGAAATTTTTCTACTCCCGGAAATCCTAATTTAATATCTCTGCCATTAAATGGCAGGTAATCTGTTTTAAAAAGGTAATCCCAAACCGATAAAGTCAAGCCAAAATTAATACCGCGTTCCCTGCCTTCCGGCATCTCATATCCATGATGCCAAATGTGCATTTCCGGACTGTTAAAGATGTATTTTACATTCGGACCAAGTAAAAAATAACCTGTCAAACAGATAAAGAGGCATGTCAGGATTGAAATCACCGGGGATGCGTTTTGTAAAATCGTAATGTCAAAGCTGGAAGTAAGTATTGGAACCGATACAAGCATTGCTATTACCAGCCCAATATATTTACCTGGAACAGATACATTGGAATGATTATAATGGCCGAAACTTAATGTAAAAATATGAATGATAAAAAAATCATACAAACCAATGCCCAGTAAAGCTAATGGAATATATTCTATGGTTCTGTATATCACGGTTTCCATCCAGTGAAATCTTAAATGGGCAGCAAAACCCATTTGTTCTACGGAATGATGTACCTGATGAAATTTCCACAAAAATGGAACATGATGCAATAAACGGTGTATCCACCATTGTATAAAATCCCTGACAATGAATCCGATGATTAATATGAGCCATAAGGGTGCACCATGTAATGGATTTAAGGAGGTTAAATCTACCTGGAACAGATACCGGAAAAGTTCATTGAAATAATTAACAACCACCCGCGATAAAGCAGCATAAATAATGAGTGAAAAAAGGAAAAAATTAAAAAACAGATAAAATAAGTCCAACCAGAAATCTTTCCTGAACCTGCCCTGGTTTTTTCTCCAGGGTATGGTCCATTCCAACAGTAAAAACAACAGGGAAACTAGCATTAGCCAATAAAAATAATTGTCCCAGGAAGGGGTTTTAATGGCCTGCCAAAGATACCGGGCGTAGGCTAAATAGCTGGTTTTGATGGTATCAAACAGTTGTTCCAATTTTTTTTATTTTAAAACAATGGAATTATTGCAAAGTTTAAAGATAGAAAAGCTTTTAAGGAATTAAAAGTTTCGGTTCACTTTATCTATTTTTGTTCAATGGAAAAAATAACCGTTCCTGAATTTTTTAAAGGAAAGGAAAGTAGGGTGTTGCTTGATGTCAGGAGTCCAGGCGAATTTGATGCAGGACATATTCCTGGTGCTGTATCTTTTCCGTTGTTTTCCAATGAGGAAAGGGCGGAGGTAGGGACCTTATACAAGAAAAAAGGTCATGATTCCGCGTTTTTGAAGGGACTGGAGTTTGTTGGTCTGAAAATGGCAGATTATGTTCGGTTGGCCAATAAACGGGTACCAGACAAAAAATTATTTATCCATTGCTGGCGGGGAGGGCAAAGAAGTGCCAGTCTGGCATGGCTCCTTGAAACGGCTGGCTTTGATGTTCATCTTATTACAGGTGGTTATAAAGCTTACAGGCAATTTATTCATCAGCAATTCGATGATATAAAACACCCGTTTATCGTGTTGGGTGGGCCTACAGGCTCGGGAAAAACAGCCATTCTTCAGGCACTTGGAGAAGAAGGCGAGCAAATTATTAATCTGGAGGCTCTCGCAAACCATAAGGGTTCTGCCTTCGGCTCAATAGGTGAAATGGCGCAACCAACAGTGGAACAATTCGAAAATAATCTTTTCGAGATATTTTACAAACTGGATCCCTCAAAAAGAACCTGGGTGGAAAATGAATCAAGATCTATCGGAAGGGTTTTTCAACCCCAGGGTTTCTGGCATCATTTCAGAAAATCAACTTATATTGGGCTGGTTATACCTTTCGAGGAGCGGTTAAAATATCTGGTGCAGCATTATGGTGCCTTTTCAATATCCGATTTAAAAGAGTCATTTATTAAAATAAATAAGAAACTTGGTGGACAACATGTACAGGCCGCCATAACTTACCTTGATCAGGGTGATCTAAACAGTGCCGGTGCGATCGCACTGAGATATTATGATAAATCCTATCCCTTAGCTAACGCCAAATGTGATTTTTCAAGAAGTTTTCTTTTTACACCTGATCTGGTGGCGGGCTATAAGGAAATTGCCAGATCATTAATTAAATTCTCTGATGGAAATGAACTATAAACTCACTCAATACAGTCACGGCGCCGGTTGTGGTTGCAAAATTTCTCCGGCTTTACTGGATAAAATACTGGCAGGGTCAGTGAAAAACAATGTAAATCCGGCTTTATTAGTTGGAAATGAGGAAAGAGACGATGCAGCAGTATTGGACCTCGGTGATGGAACCGCTTTGATTAGTACTACTGATTTTTTTATGCCTATCGTCGATGATCCTTTCGATTTTGGAAGAATTGCCGCCGTAAATGCTATCAGTGATGTTTATGCGATGGGCGGAACTCCTTTACTAGCCATTGCAATTCTTGGTTGGCCAATTGATAAAATACCCCCTGAAGTGGCCGGAAAGGTAATCGATGGTGCCAGAGAAGTATGTAAAAATGCAAATATTTCGCTGGCTGGAGGTCATAGTATTGATAGTCCTGAACCTATATTTGGTCTGGCAGTAAACGGTCGGGTTCCCATCTCGAATGTTAAGAAAAATGGAGGTGCCATGCCTGGAGACTTACTTTTCATAACCAAAGGTCTGGGTGTAGGTATATTAACGACAGCGCAAAAAAAGAATCTCCTGCTGCCTGAACACGCTGATATTGCCCTTCAGTCTATGACAACACTGAATAACCTGGGAACTCTTTTAGGCACTTTATCTTATGTTCATGCACTCACAGATGTTACCGGTTTTGGTTTAGCTGGTCATTTGACTGAGATGATGGAAGCTTCTGATACAAGTGCTCAGATTGAATTTGACGCGCTTCCTCTTCTGGATAAACAGGCTATTCAGTATTATCTCAGTAAAGGGTCTGTTCCCGGGGGTACAAAAAGGAATTATGCGAGTTATGGTCATAAAATATCAGTCAATGCGGAGCACCAGATAAATCTGATATGTGATCCTCAAACCAGCGGTGGTCTTTTAATAGCGGTAGATGAATCTTTCGCAGAAACCTTTACAGACTTGTTGGTTACCAATGGATTTCCTGTTTTGAAACCCATTGGTAAAGTGGTGAAAAAAGAGGAAAAGTGCGTCAGGATTCTATAATCAGGCATTTTTGAAATAAACAAATGCTTTTTTACCTTCAATTTTCTGTTTTCCTATCCTATTTTGCTTAAATAATTTAGTTAAAGAAGCATTCAAACGCTGAATGAGTTTGGTATTTCCTTCATCTGGAATATATTTTTTTTCACGGGCATCTACTAATACCTGCAATAAATCCTGACTGGTTGTTGGATTTTCTTTGGTACCTACATGATCTGAAATGACAACATCCCATTGTGTATTTAATGGATTCCTGCCTTTTTTACCGGGTACTTTTTCCTTGTCCGCACTTTTTTTAGGATTTGCTACTTTTGCTGCCTTGACTTTACCTGGTTTTTCAACCGGTTTTTTACCCGCTTTGATTTTGGGTTCTGTTGTTAAGGGTTTATCTGCCAGTGTTTGAATTATTTCAACCTCTTTTTTGGTTTTTTTAATTTTCAAATCATTTTCTGATTTCAATTTGGCACCCTGCAGGTGATTAATAGCTAACTTAGTTTGCTGAAGCTGAAATTCAAGTTTTCTTAAATCAGAACTATATTGTCTCAAAAGTTCCTGCGCTTCAAAATCTGTTAAATTGTTTTCTGCCATTTTAATTGGTATTGTTAATTATCAAACAAATTTAAAATATATAATCTATATAAAATTAAAAATTAAATAAATTATTTTAATAAATCAAATAGTATTTAAATATATGCCATTTTTGGAATTATTTTAATGTTGATTTTTTTTACTGATTATTAATTTAGAATTATTGATTATTTTAGAGGATAAATAAAAATGATTTAAAATGATTTTAAGGACAAAAAAATGCCTACTCCTGTTTTTTTTAATAATTATTGGAAAAAATAAGGACTTTTTATTTTCTCAGACTAATAACTTACCTACAGATGTTGCCCATTTTTCAACAATGAAATGGAGAAATATAGGTCCAAACCGGGGGGGGAGATCTCTGGGTTGTACGGGTAGCCCCGGGCGGTCGCTGGAATATTATTTTGGAGCAACCGGAGGAGGACTATGGAAAACAACAGATGGCGGTCAGGAATGGGCTCCGGTAACCGATGGTCAGATAAATACTTCTTCAGTTGGTGATGTAGCTGTAGCTGAAACAAATCCGGACGTCATTTACATAGGTATGGGTGAAACACAATTGAGAGGTTCCATAACCCAGGGTGACGGGGTCTATAAGTCAGACGATGGTGGCAAGAAATGGAGACATCTGGGATTAAAGGAAACGCAGTCAATTTCCAGGATCAGAGTCCATCCTACAAATCCTGATATAGTATATGTAGCTGCTTTAGGTCATCCGTATGGTGATAATGAAGAAAGAGGCGTATTCAGATCAAAAGATGGAGGAAATACCTGGCAAAAAGTCCTGTATGTAGGGCCAAACGCGGGAGCAGCAGATCTTATAATAGATAGGAGGAATCCCAGCATTTTATACGCATCGACCTGGCAGGTTTACAGGAAAACCTGGAAAATGTGGGGCGGTGGAGAAGGTTGCAGGTTGTTTAAGTCTGTGGATGGTGGCGACACCTGGATTGATCTCTCAAAAAATCCCGGTATGCCTGTCGCTCCTTTGGGAAAAATAGGTATCACGGTTTCTCCGGCAAATCCTGACAGATTATATGCTATCATAGAAGCAAATGAGGGCGGTGTTTACAGATCTGATGATGGCGGCTGGACCTGGAAGAAAATGAATGAAGAGCGAAAGTTAAGACAACGTGCTTTCTATTATTCCCGTATTTATGCCGATCCGCTGGATGCTGAAACCGTGTATTGCCTGAATGTTGATTTTTACAAATCTACAGATGGAGGTAAAACGTTTGATATTGAGATAAATGTACCCCATGGCGATAATCATGATTTATGGATTGATCCGAATAATCCCCAGAGAATGATTTCTTCAAATGACGGTGGTGGTTGTGTTTCCAATAATGGAGGTAAATCCTGGACAGAGGAGGATTATCCAACTTCCCAGTTGTACCATGTAACAACTACTATGGATATACCTTATCATGTTGCCGGGGCACAACAGGATAATACAACATTGTCAATACCAAGTGACGGGTGGGGCTTTAAACATTTAAATGAAGGTAATAAGAGCTGGTTTTATGAAGTTGGAGGGGGTGAAAGTGGATATATAGCACCTCATCCGACAAATCCGGACTTATTTTACGCGGGCAGCCAGGGTGCCCTGCTTACCCGCTATGACAGAAGCAATGGACAGGTGCGTGATATACAGGTATATCCCCGTTTTTTTTCAGGAGAACCCGCCTCATCCCTGCCTGAAAGATGGCAATGGACATATCCTATTGTTTTTTCACCCCTTGATCCCTCCATATTATACACTTGTTCCCAACATGTCTGGAAAACAACCAATGATGGTCAGTCATGGGAAAAAATAAGTCCTGATTTAACTTATGCTGATCCTGAAACCCTGGGTCCAACAGGAGGAATCATAACAAAAGATATGAATGGTCCAGAGATTTATGCCACTGTTTTTGCTTTGGCTCCCTCATTTCACGATAGCCAGACCTTGTGGGCTGGATCTGATGATGGTAGAATTCATATAACCAGAAATGGTGGTAAAACCTGGCTGGAGATAACGCCTAAGGATTTACCAAAATTTTCGACGGTAAGTATTATCGACGCATCAAAACATGATCCAGCCACTGCCTATGTGGCCGCTTACAGATATCAGGTTGATGACAGGGCACCCTATGTTTACAAAACTACAGATTATGGCAAAACCTGGACTAAAATCATCAAGGGAATCAAACCCCAGGATTTTGCCAGATCTGTAAGGGAAGATCATATAAGAAAGGGACTGTTGTTTTTAGGAACTGAAAACGGCGTTTATGTATCCTTCGACGCAGGAGATAACTGGCAATCCCTGCAGCTTAATCTGCCAGTTACACCCATCAGGGATCTTGTAATAAAAAATGATGATGTTGTGCTGGGTACCCATGGCAGAAGCTTTTGGATATTAGATGATATTGCACCCTTGAGAGAATGGAATACATCAACTTCAAACGCAACCTTGCATTTTTTTAAACCTGCCAATCCTATACGGGGTATCTATAATTTGAATCTACAATATTATTTAGGAAAAAAGGTGGATTCTGTAGAAGTTAAAATATGGGATGCATCTGGATATTTAGTGCAAAAATTTATTGGTTATCAGGAGGTATTTAAACAGGATAATTCGATACCCTATTGGGAAAGAGATGGAAATACAAAACCAACTACGGCAAAAGGAATAAATTCCTTTTCCTGGAATTTAAGATATGCCGGTGCGACCACTTTTCCAGGTATGATCATCTGGAGTGGCAGACCCCAGGTCGGTCCTAAAGCTGTACCTGGAAAATATAAAGCGGTTATTATGGCAAACGGTGAAGAAAAATCCTATGATTTTGAAATTAAAATGGATCCAAATCTTAAGGGTATATCTGTTGAGGACTTGAACAGCCAATTTCAACTGGCCATGCAAATCAAGGAAAAAGAATCAGCAGCAAATGAGGCAGTAAAAGAGATTAGAAGAATTAAACCTCAACTGGAAGAATCCAGGAAAGGTCTGAAGGATACCTTGTTAATCAAAGAAATAAATGCAGTCCTTCTATCACTTCAAAAAATAGAGGAAGCGTTGTATCAGGTAAGAAATCAAAGTGGACAAGATCCACTTAATTTTCCAATAAAACTAAATAACAGGCTTTCTTCGCTCAGAAGAAGTGTTGAAACGGGGGATGCAAAACCAACAGATGCCTCTTATGTTGTTTTTAGAGAACTATCGGAATCATTAACCAGTTTACTGAATGCATCCTTATTCATTCAACAGAATTCCCTGAAGTCTTTAAATGAAAAATTGGTAAAAGCAGGGTTAAAGTCCGTTAACTAATTAAAAATAATGTGCTTTTTGCACAATGAAGGCTCCGATTTTAAGTTTACCAATCGGAGCCTTTTCATTTATTGCCAGTAAAATACATGTTAATTGAGCCGCTTTTTTATCATATTTGTATTTAATTAATGCCTGTATATGTTTCGAGTTCTTACTTTCTGTTTCTGCCTGATTAATTTCGCTTTTCTCTTTGCTCAGGATAATTTGAGCGTAATTAAAAACAAGGGAATTCCTGCAAATGCAACAATCATAAATGTTTATATAAGTGCTGATAATCAAATTTTTATTGCAGATAAATCTGATTTATACAGAATTTTAGGGAGTTTACAGGCAGTAAAAATTACCCTGCCACCCAATACGACCTCCTTACTTCAATTTAGAGGTGGAAATGAGGATACCTATATAGAAATGACCTTATTAAACACGCTTTTGAAAGATTATTTGACTAATGAAGACGAGATCAGTTCTATGGCTGTTCAAAAGGAAGATGGAACGCTTTGGGTCGGAACTCAACATAGTGGTCTTTTTCAAATGAATATGAAGGAGGGAAAATTAATGCAACATTTCAATAGTAAAAATGGAAAACTACTTTCTGATAAAATAAATATCATACGGTTCGATGATAATCAAAAAATATGGGTAGCAACCGATTTGGGTGTTTTTACCGGAAAAGGAGGGAAATATGAAATCCTTGAAAAGGATTTTGCTTTTCAGGATATTTCTATTTCAGGTAAATCCATCTGGCTGTTGGGTGATAACATGGTGGGTCCTTTGAATAATAAAAAGGAATGGCTTCCCATTTTAGTTCCTGATGACAAAAAAGAAGGAGACTTGAAGGCTATTGGCATTGATGCCACAGGAAATGCCTGGCTGGCTTCAGAGATTATTAGCCAATATCTGACCGAACAGGATTCTTTTGTTCTTTTCGGACCTGAAAGAGATTTTACTTCCCAGTTTTCTACCCTTATTTCAACTGATTATGAAGGCAGGGTTTGGATAGGGACTGAGGATAAAGGAATGTATGTTATACAGGAAAAAGAAATGTTAGCTGTTGGTATTCAAGTGGTTAATCCCATTTCGTGCAATAGCTTTAAATGGGATGGTGCTTTGCAGGTCAGGGTTAACGGAGGTGCTGGCCCTTTTAAATATACCTGGAGTTCTGATACGATTAAGGGAAATTCACCGATTGGTCTGGGACCTGGTTTGTATCGGGTTACTGTTACCAGTGCTGATGGTGTTACCCAAAGTGCTGAGGTTAATCTGGCAGATACACGATTAAAAGTAGAAGCAAAAGCCCTTACAGCGACCAGTGCCCCCGGAAATTCCGATGGTCAGGCCAGAGTTACCGTTTCAGGGGGAACTCCTCCATATCAGGTTTCCTGGGATAACGGTAGAACAGGGAATGCGACTGGCGGTCTGTCCGGAGGTAATCATGTGGTTACCGTGGTTGATAGTAAAGGTTGTTTTGGTGTCGCTCCGTTTGAAGTTAATGAAAATCAAATGGCGATAGGGGTAAAACTTGAAGTGGTAACTCCACCCGATTGTTTAAATCCCAAAGGTGGTGTTTTAAAACTGGTTTACAAAGGAGGTAAGGCGCCATATACTTTTAACTGGAGTATCCCTGCTGAAAATAGTGCCACCCTTTCAGGGATTTCAGGGGGAATTTATGCGGTTACTATTTCTGATAGTGAGGGCCTTTCCGCGAAAGCAGCTATTGAAATTTCATCTCCCATACTAATGAAGGCAACAGGTAACCATCTAAAGGTTGCATCTGGCCTCGGAAATGATGGATCTGCCATTGTTAGGGTTGAAAATGCCATTGGTGAAGTTTCCTATCAGTGGGATAATGGTCAAAATGATTCCGTTGCAACAAATCTTTCCGCTGGTTTTCATCGGGTTACCCTGACTGACGGTAAAGGTTGTATTCTGGTTCATCAAATTGAAGTTCCTGAAAAGTTAGTGGCCGTTATGGGTGAAATTGAAGAGGAAAATAGTTTAAGTTGTCCGGACGCTGCTGATGCTATTCTCAAGGTTGTTCCAAAGGGTGGCAAGGCTCCTTTTGTATTCAAATGGAGCAACGGAAGTAAAGATCAATCGATAAAAAATGTACCGGCGGGTTTATATACGGTAACCCTCACAGATGAAAAATTGCAATCTATTGTCCTGAAGAAAGAAGTTAAAGGTCCGGAGCCTCTTGATCTCATATTACAAATTGTTAAACCGGCTTCTACTAATATGGCCGACGGGGTCGCTAAAATATTGGCCTCCGGGGGTAATGGTAATTATAAAATATCCTGGGAAAAGGGCCAGGTTAAAGACGAAATTTCCAATCTTGCTGATGGAAACTATGATTTTACCGTGGTAGATGCCAAAGGTTGCAAACTTGAAAAATCGCTGAGAATGTCGGAAATTATCTTACCCCTTAGCCTCGAAATGAAGGTGTTAAGGGAGGTATCTTGTGCTGATTTTGAAAATGGCTCGGTTGAAGCCTTAGTTACAGGGGGAAAACCTCCCTACAGATATAGCTGGAACATAAGCGGTAAAACAGCAGCTTCCCTTGAAAATTTAAAAGCAGGCAGCTATGCCGTTACTGTTACGGATAAACTGGGTGAGTCTAAATTTCAAACAATAGCATTAATAAACCCACCCGCAATAGTGGTTAATGTTGAAATTATCAGTCAGGCAACTGTAAATAGTAAAAATGGGGTAGCTACAGCTTCGGTCTCCGGTGGTATTGGTGCTTATAAAAAGGTCTGGTCAACCGGAGAAACAGGTGATACAGCCTATTTGCTGGGACCAGGGTACCAAAAGCTGACCATTACAGATGAAAGGGCATGTTCTGTAAACAAACCATTTGTCATTACCGAAGATATCAAAGAATTTAATGCCCGTATTGTAGTTACCGATGATTTAAAATGTGCCGGTGATAAAAATGGTGCCGCCAGGCTTATTATCAATGGTGGAAAGCCACCGTACGCTATTGTATGGAATATTCCCGATTTAAAAGATACCATCATAACCCAACTTAAAAAGGGTACCTATATGGCCAATATAACCGATAGCCAGGGTAAAACTATATCCACAACCCTGGAATTGCCAGAACCGGAAGCAATTAAATCACAAATTTCAGTGGTACAATTACCTGACCTGGATAGTATAAATGGTAAAGTCACCGTTATGATTTCCGGGGGAACTGAGCCATATTCGATTCTTTGGGATAATGGTGAATCGGGAGAAGGAGCTAATGCTTTACCAGGAGGAAATCGTACCGTTACGGTAAGGGATACAAATAATTGTCTATTAATTTCGTCTTTTGAACTGGAAGAGATTATCCCTGAATTAACACTTGCCGTTAAAACAGAGAAAGAAATCTCTTGTTTTGGTGATAAAAACGGCGAACTCTCCTTAGATATTGCAGGTGGTAAAAAACCTTTTTCCATAAAATGGAGCAATGGAGCAACAACGCCCAACATTTCAGCCTTAGCTCCCGGAAAATATATGGTTACGCTAACTGATAGTAAAAATAAGACAGTTATTGCCGAAAAAATATTGCTGGAACCCGCAAAACTGGAAGTAAATACTACTTTTGTAAGAGGTGCTTCCGATAATAAAAGTGAAAATGGCAAAAGTAGCCTGCTGATTAATGGGGGAAGTTTTCCTTTTGTAATTCAATGGGATAATGGAAACAATCAAATGTTTGCAAAGAACTTATCCACTGGCTATCATCAGGTTACCGTTACAGATAACCGAGGTTGTTCCGATACCAGCGCAGCAACCATTCCTATCAGACTTATTCCAGGTCTGGCCCGTGATTCCTTCAAAACGGATGAAATCATTCAAATTGAAAAATTAGTTTTTCAAGCTGATAGTATCAGCATCCCACCCGGGGTAGAGGATTTATTGCAGGAGGTCTTACAGTTCTTAAAAGATTATCCAACCATTCAGGTTGAGTTTGGTGGTCATACCAATAACGTTGCTTCCGACAATTATGCAGATGATATTTCTTTGAAAAGAGCCCGTGCAGTTGCTAATTATTTTATTAGAAATGGTGTGCCTGAGTCCAGAGTGTCAGCTTTTGGTTATGGTAAGAAAAATCCCTTGGTTTCCAATGATACACCAGAAGGGAGAAAGAAAAACCAGCGCGTCGAATTGAAAATTTTAAATGGGCAGTAGTTTACGGCCTTATGCCTGATCCTTCCATCTACGATGACTCCATAACCATTGTTCGGGGTCATCGTAGATTTGTTTTTCAAGTAATTCAGCGTATGTTCTGGTTATAAAACCGTGTTCCGTTTCTTTGCCGTTCCGGCTGATTAAAGTAAATTTAATCCTGCACATACCATCATCATCCTTTATATGCATAAAAATTACAGGTAAATCATACACCGCCGCATATTTTTCAACACCATATAAGAAGTTAGTTTCAATACCCAGAAAATTGGTTTTAAACGACCTCATCTGATGAACCGGACGTTGATCAGATGGCATAATGTAGATAAAGGATTGGTTCAGAAAGCCGATAAGATGTTGTTTAAAATGATATCTGCTAATTAGCATTAAACCAAATCTTGATCTGATATGGGTTAATATTCCACTAAAAAAGGTGTTTTTTACAGGCGTGTATATTAATCCTGTCGGGATATCAATAAACAGGGGTAAAATTGAAAAAGCCTTTTCCCAGTTTCCGGTATGTGCTGTAGTCAGAAGGATGGGTGTTTTTAAATGCTTAAATGCGGTAACTATTTCCGGATTTTCAACAAAAGAAGATTTTTTTATGCTCTCTTCAGATTGGGATAATAAAGGAATAAGTTCTTCGAAATTTTTTAAAAATTGCCGGTAAAATTTTTTTTGCAGCCTTTTTAAATCTGATCTTTTATTGTTTTTAAATACGAGTTGCAGATTGGAAAAAACAGTTTTTTTTCTGTAAGTAATAAGGGGATAAAGGATGAAAAACAATAGATTAATCAGCTCATGTAATACCTTTCGGGGTAATAAGCTAAGGACATAAAAAGGGAAATTGCTGGCTGTCACTTTCATTATCAACAAAAATGAGGGAAAGTTGCTAAGTTTTGCATTGTTTTGTTCAGATATTTTTAATTTTAACAGTTTTAAAAAACCTATCCTTATTTTTCATTATTAATAGAAATAGCAACAATGCAAAATTTGACGAAATTTTTATTGGGTTTGTGTTTAATGATCTTGTCATTGAATGGTATTGCTCAAAAAAAATCTAAATCCAGCCAGGCAGAGGTCGTCTTACCTGCCCTGGTTGATGCAAAAAATTTTCAATCCTTAAAGTGGAGAAATATTGGACCTTTCCGGGGAGGAAGAGCTAATGGTATTTCAGGTGTACCCGGGAATAATCAACTTTATTTTGTTGGTTACACCGGAGGGGGCGTATGGAAAACATCAGATGCTGGTTTGAATTGGGTGAATGTTTCAGATGGGTATTTTAAATCAAGCTCAATTGGTGATATTGCCGTTTCTGAAAGTGATCCAAATGTTATTTATGTGGGAACTGGTGAGCACGCGGTAAGAGGCGTAATGACCACGTTTGGTGACGGTATTTATAAATCAACAGATCAGGGTAATACCTGGAAAAATATGGGGCTGGAAAATACCCGTCATATTTCTGATGTTATTATTCATCCCCAAAATCCTGATATAGTTTGGGTTGCCGCCCAGGGTGCCCTGCACGGACCTTCTGAGGAAAGAGGGGTATATAAAACAACGGATGGTGGCATTACCTGGAAAAAAACACTGTATGTAGATGTGAATTCAGGTGTATCCAGCTTAACTGTCGATTTTTCTAACCCAAGGATTATGTATGCCGCTACCTGGGAACATCGCCGCCTTCCATGGCAGGTTCAAAGCGGAGGAAATGGCTGTTCTGTTTGGAAATCGACAGATGGAGGGGAGTCATGGAGTAAATCAGCGGAAGGTCTTCCATCCATGATGGGCAAAATTGGACTTTCAGTATCAAGAGCTGAACCTTCAAGGGTGTATGCCATTGTGGAAGCTGAAAAATCAAAAGCAGGTGTTTATCGGAGCGATGATGCCGGAAAGTCATGGAAATTGATGACCAACGACCAAACACTGACAGCACGCTCCTGGTACTATATGGAAATTTTTGCAGATCCGTCTAATCCCGAAATTGTCTATGTGCTAAATGCGCCTGCTATGAGATCTATTGATGGAGGAAAAACTTTTTCTATGCTAAGGGTAGGACATGGGGATACGCATGACCTGTGGATTAATCCTAAGCATAGCGAAAATCTCGCGCTGGCTGATGATGGGGGCGGGGAAATAAGTTTTAATGCCGGAAAATCATGGTCGCCTCAAGGAAACCAGCCAACCGCTCAGTTTTACAGAGTGAATACAGATAACCGCTTTCCTTATTGGGTTTATGGAGGTCAGCAAGATAATACCTCCGTAATGATTCAAAGCAGAACCAGTGGTTCGGGTATCACTGATAAAGACTGGACGGCTGGTCCAGGGTGTGAAAGTGCTTTCCTCGCATTTAATCCGGATAATCCTACCAAAATTTTCGGAGGATGTTATCAGGGTTATATTGAAGTTCTAAATCTGGCTAACCAGGAGGTAAAGGATATTATGGCGTATCCGGCACTTAATCTCGCGATAGCGCCAAAAGATATGAAATATCGTTTTAATTGGAATGCCCCAATCATCGCATCCCCTCACGATTATAATACTATATACCATGCCGCCAATAAGGTACTAAAAACAACAGATGGAGGCATTAGCTGGACAGAAATTAGCCCCGATTTAACCCGGAATGAGGCTGAAAAGCAAATTGTGGGTGGCGGACCTATTACAAACGAAGGAGCGGGCGGTGAAAATTATAATACGATTTTCTATTTAATCGAATCTTCGATTGAAAAAGATCTTATCTGGTCTGGTAGTGACTGTGGTTTAGTGCATATTACAAGAAATGGAGGAAAATCCTGGGAAAATGTTACCCCTGCCGGATTGCCTGAGTGCTTAATTCAATCTATTGAAGTTTCACCCCATCAACCGGGAACTGCCTATATTTCAGCAACCAGATATAAATTCAACGATTTTAAATCAATGGCCTATAAAACCACCGATTATGGAAAAACCTGGGTAACTATTAATCAAGGCATCGGTAAAGATGATTATTTAAGGGTTATAAGGGAAGATTTAAAAGTACCGGGCCTGCTTTATGGTGGTGCGGAACGTGCTTTTTATATTTCAGCAGATGGAGGAAGTAACTGGAGCCTGTTCCAATTAAATATGCCTGTTGTAGGTATTACGGACTTATCCTTCAGAGATAATGATCTGGTGGCTTCTACCGCTGGCAGAGCTTTCTGGATATTGGATGATTTAAGTGCCATCCAGCAGTCTAAAGGATTTCCGCAGGGAAAAGTCCAGCTATACACACCAAAGGATACTTACAGATACGGTTCGTCCGGCGGCTATGGCGGAGGAAGAGGTAATGCTGGTGAAAATCCTGCGGAAGGTGTTATACTGGATTATTTTTTAGCTGAAAAAGTGGATTCATTAGGTTTAACGCTCGAGATTTTTACATCTGAGGGCAAATTATTAAGAAAGTTGAGTTCTATAAAACCAAAAAAATCAGAGTCTTATCCTGGTGGACCTCCTCCACCGTCAATACTTCCAACCCAATCAGGCATGAATCGATTTGCCTGGGATATGAGAACAGAAACCTTGCCCGGTATTCCGAATGTATTTGTTCAGGGTGATTCAAGAGGATATAAAGTAGGCCCTGGTTTATACAAAGCAAAATTATCAGCGAATGGTGTTAGTTCTGAAATTAGTTTCCATATTAAAATGGATCCAGCTTCTACTACCACAAAAGAGGAATGGATGGCGCAACAACTCATTCTGGAAAAAATTGATTCCGATGTTAAGGAAGTACATCAAATGGTTAATAAAATGAGGCTGGTAAAAAAACAAATCCTGCTCCAGGAGGAACTGTTACAGGATAATCCGAATGCCCGGGATTTATTGGAGAATGGCAAATCTATCCTTAAGAAATTAGAGGATTGGGAAAACCAGGTTATTGAATCCAGACAGAAAAATTTCCAGGATGTGATTAACTGGCCAAGTAAAATGAATGGGGAATTACTGGATTTGAAAAGCAGGATTGATACCAATGAGGCAAAACTAACCAATGGTGCTAAACAAAGACTTACAGATTTAAATACCCAGTGGAAATTAGATAAATCTAACGTTGATAGAATTATTAATGAAGATTTACCGGAATATAGCAGAAAATTTCAGGATAAAGGCTTACCGCCTCTCATTTTAAATCAATAATACAATGAAAAATAAGATTGGTTTTGCCTGGTGAGGCTTTAATGCCGACCTTTCAGTATGGCGGAAAAAATAAGGGTAAAACCTTTCATATTGTTCAGACAGAAGACTTGTTTGTTGTCCGTTCCACTTTAACATGGAACGGCCTCAAACAAGTCTTATCTGATGATGCCATTCCGTTTTTAGACAAATTAAGTTTAGCTTTCTCATTTCCAGAGGTTAAAGTCAATATCTTAAAAATAGCGGTACCAGAAAAACTGGATGAATGTCGCGCTGCATTTAAAGGAAATCATGCGGTTAGATTTGCAGGCAGGGTCTGGAAAGAAAAATTATCTGGAACTTCTCTCATTTATACCGAAAATATCTTTGTAAAATTCAAATCAAATGTTTCCGGAAAGGCTATTTTAAGGCTTTTAATGGATCATAAATTAATCATAAAAGAGAAATTTAATTTTTCCCCCAATGCCTATTTTCTAAAATCTCCTGAATTCACAGGTGTTGACGTTTTTGAAATCGCAAAAACATTAGGCGAAAATGAATTGGTTCTGATTTGTTATCCCGAAATGGTTTTTCCTAAAAGGTCACATCACATTCATGATCAACAATGGTTTTTAAAGGAATCCTCAGTTGATGGACTTAATAATCCCCGCGGTGTTGATATGAGCAAGGTATGGCATTACTCAAAAGGGGAAAATATAACGATTGCAGTTATCGATGATGGTTTTGACACAGATCACCCTGAATTTGCTTTACCTGGGAAAATAATTTTTCCCAGAGATACCATTTTAGATCTGAATACCGCTTTTCCTCAGGCAGAAGATGAAAATCATGGTACTTGTTGTGCGGGAGTCGCCCTGGCACAAGGTTCAGACTTCGCCAGCGGAGTGGCCCCCATGGCCAGGTTAATACCAATAAGAAGCGGCGGTTTAGGATCTTTTTCGGAGGCCAAGGCTTTTGCCTGGGCAGTTGATCATGGTGCCGATATTATAAGTTGTTCGTGGGGACCACCCGACGGCATCTGGTATGACCCTGATGATCCTGCCCACAGAATTCCATTTCCTATTCCTGACAGTTCGCGTCTTGCAATTGATTATGCCCTGAAAAAAGGTAGAAATGGCTTGGGTTGCCTTCTCACCTGGGCAGCAGGCAATGGAAATGAAGAAATTAAGTATGATGGATATGCTTCTTTACCTTCGGTTTTAGCCGTTTCTGCCTGCGATTTTATGGAAAAACGCGCGCCTTACAGTGATTTTGGTCAAAATATTGCCTGCTGTTTTCCAAGTAGTTCGGGAGTTTCCGATTCAAATTCCATGTCAGATGGTATTTGGACAACAGACCGTTCTGATCAGTGGGGTTATAACCCGGATGGAAATTATGTAGGATCTTTCGGAGGAACCTCTGCTTCCTGTCCCGGCGTAGCAGGTTGCCTTGCGATTATTCTTAGTGTTTATCCTGCCTTACAACAAAAGCATATCAGACCTTTATTA
>Ga0172372_10002394_pt1 | contig 28461 bp, 20 predicted proteins | sample LakKiv5m_2_FD_114544 | JGI IMG/M metagenome (GOLD analysis project Ga0172372, IMG submission 114544) | Freshwater microbial communities from Kabuno Bay, South-Kivu, Congo - kab_092012_9.5m | ecosystem: Environmental > Aquatic > Freshwater > Lake | place: Democratic Republic of the Congo...
CCGAGCCCGTAAAATCCCGGGACGTTCATGCGCGCCAGGGACCACGCCCCGTTGAATGCGATGCCACGGAGGCCGTTCACAGCGGGCTCGAAGAAATCGGCGGCCCCGAAGGCCCTCAAAAAGGCACCGCACCCGGGGAGTTCGAGCAGGGCGTGAAAGGCATCGCGCGACTCCTCGGCCATGGCGAACAAAAGGCGGTCGGCCTCGGCATCTTCCGCTGGGGAGGTGAGGCGGTGGACTTCGCACGAAGCCGCGGCGGTCAACATGGCTTCGAGGTTGAATGCGGCCGATTCGGGCACGCCGAAGTTCGAGCTGATCGTCTGGCCTTGGAGGTTTGTTTGGATGGCGCGGTGGGCCACGTCGGGACCGAGCGCGGCATAGTACCGGTGGGTGTTCACCCCGCCGCGCGCCGGAGGTCCTCCCCTCCCGTCGAAGAACACCACGTCCACGCCTTGGCGACGCGCTTCGGCGGTCATGTCCCTTTTTGCACCGTAGATGGCCCAGTTGGCAGCGAGGTAGCCGGCGTCGAACGTTCCGTCCGCAAAGCCCAGCATGACGGTTTGGCCCCCCCGCATGCCCACATGGCTGCGGTACCCCGCATGCGAAAGCAACGCGCGCAAGGTTTCGCCCGCGGCATTCAGCGCCTCCCACGACTCGAACACCGGCACCACATCCAGGCCCTCCACCGATTCCTCCGCCGCAGACCGTGCCAAATCCCACAACGCCCAAACCGCTTCAGGACCAGCGCAGTGGCTCAACACGAACCGGTGGCATCCCCGCGGACCGTTCCGCTTCGTCACCTGCGCCATCGCCCGGAGGACCTCGACCACGTCCCGGGTCTCGGGCGTCCAGGCCTCCAACGGAATGCCGGAAGCGAACAAATGATGCGCCCTCAGCACCACTTCGGCATCTTGCCGGATGTCAAGGGAGGCAAAATGCCTTCCAAACAGCCGAACCGCCGCCCGAAACCGCCGCACCCGCTCGAGGTACAGCCCATGTCCCCGGGCTTCAACCGCTTCCTCCAACCGGAACAGGGTCGCCGCCAGCCGATCCGCATCAAACCGCGGCGCATTGAGCCGGGCCTCCACGGCGTCCAGCAGCGGCTGGGCCCCTTTGAAGCTGATGCGCCGCCGCAACCCCGCGAATTCGGTGCGGTAGCAGCGCAGCAGGGTCGCCTGCAGCATCGCCGCCACGGCCAGCGTCTCTTCGACTCCCACCTCGGGCGCCCCTTCGCGGTCGCCGCCTGGCCAAAATCCCACCTGGAACAAATCCTCTGGGAGCGTCACGGCCCCCGGATCATCGAGCGCTGTGCCGATGCGAAGGAGCAAGTCCGGCACCGCGCGGTAGAATACGTGTTCGAGGTACCACGCTTGGCGTTCGGCCTCTTCAAGCGGCGAAAGCGCCCCCGAACGCACGAGCGGCGTCAACCCCAGCTGGTGCAGGTAACGCCGGACCTCGGACAGCTCGTCCTTGTCCAACGCACGTGACACATCGGAAACGATGTCGAGGGCACTTCCGGGATAGGCTTGGGCCGGATGTGCCGTAAGCACGACCCGGATGCTCATGCCGGAAATGAACCGCTTCAATTCTCCTTCTGCCCGCGCCTTTCTCGCACGCACCAACAGCGCCGCAAAGGAAGCCGTGCCGTTGACATCATTGAGCTCCGTGAACCGGGCATCTTCGAGGGCGTCGATCAACACCACTTGGCGCTCGATGTACTGGATGATGCGAAACAGCAAATCCGCTCGCTCCTCCGGCGTGGTGAGTTGCTGGCCTGCGCAGAATTCTTCCAAAATCTCCTCCGGCCGTTTCCCCGCATCCAGCCCCGCGGCGCACGCGGCGGCCAACTCTGGAACGCGCAATCCGGTCGAGCGGATGCCGTCCAGCGGCAGCGTCAGGAAGATGCCGCTGAATACTTGGAACGGCCCTGCCACGAGGGCGCCGTACGCTTTCCGATCCCCTGCCGCCATGGTGCACGAAGGTAGGCGTTCGCGTGGCCGTACCTTCGCCCCACCATGCGCATCGACTTGCTTACCGTCGTCCCCGAGTTGCTGACCGGTCCCTTCGATGCCAGCATCGTGCGCCGGGCACGCGACAAGGGGCTTGTGGAAATCTTCGTTCACAACCTCCGGGACTTCAGCACCGACAAGCACCGCAAAGTCGATGACGCGCCCTTCGGCGGAGCTGCAGGCATGGTCATGACCATCCAACCCATTGCCGCAGCCATCGCGCACCTGCAAGCGCAGCGGACGTACGACGAAGTCATCTACCTGAGCCCGGACGGAGAGGTGCTGAGCCAGCCGCTTGCAAACCGCATGAGCCTCGGGGGCAACCTCATCCTCCTCTGCGGTCATTACAAGGGCGTGGACCAACGGGTGCGCGATCACCTCATCACGCGGGAAATCTCCATCGGCGATTACGTGCTGAGCGGCGGAGAACTCGCCGCAGCCGTGCTCGTGGACGCCGTGGTGCGCTTGATTCCGGGAGTGCTGGGAGACGAACAGAGCGCCCTGACCGACAGCTTTCAGGACGGATTGCTCGCGCCGCCCGTCTACACGCGGCCCGCTTGTTACGGCGAATGGGAAGTTCCTGAGGTCCTTCGCGGGGGAGACCATGCGAAGATTGCCGCGTGGGAAGAAGCGCAAGCCCTCGAGCGCACCCGTGCGCTGCGACCGGATTTGCTCAACGGGTGATTCACACAGGGGCGTGGAAAAACCGGCGACACCCTTTCGAAGGTGTCTGCTTTCTTCGTAATATTGCACCCCCAAACCAGACAGGACGCATCTGTCGGTGGAGAAGAGTACGCACCATGGACCGCATTCAACACATCGCCTCGAAGCTCGTCGAAACGAAAGAATGGCCGGAGTTTCGGGCCGGTGACACCATCGAAGTCACCATCAAAATCCGCGAAGGCAACAAGGAGCGTCAGCAGAAGTTCCAAGGCGTGGTGATCCAGCGCCGCGGCGAAGGGCACACGGCCACATTCACGGTGCGGAAAATGTCCAGCGGTGTGGGCGTGGAACGGGTGTTCCCCATTTCTTCGCCGTTCATCGATGAAATCGCGGTAACGAAGCGCGGCAAGGTGCGTCGTTCCCGGATTTATTACCTCCGCAACCTCACGGGCAAGGCCGCTCGCATCCGCGAAAAGCGCCGCCCCGTCGCACACTGAGAACACGGTGTACAAAAAAGCCGGCCCTCGCGAGCCGGCTTTTTTGTTGCCCTGCAGTTCAACTGACCTGCGCATGCAGCGCCGCTTCGACGGCGTCCAGCACTGCGCGTTCCATGTCCTCTGCGGCGTCCACCAAGGCCGCGGCGCGGCGCTCCCAATCCGCCCCTTTCCCGTCGGGCAAGCCTGCGGCGTTGATGCGCACGTTGAGGACCGCCCCGCGCACTGCGGCGCGCAACGCCAAAGCTGCCACACCGGCATCGGTGACGGAGTTGGGGTTGCCCTGTTGGGCCATGTTCAAGGCCAGGCCCATCGCAGAAAGGGCGGTTTCGGCCACCCGGAACGGAACCGCCGTGGCCGCCTCGGTGGCCGCGAGGATGGCTGCACTGCGCTCCACCCGGGCCGCCTCATCGGTTTGGGGCAGTCCATAGGCCCCTAAAATGGCGTTGAACGCCTCGGTGTCTTCGTCCACTGCGCGCAACAGCAGTTCTCGGATCCGCTGCGCTTCGACGGCGACCTCGCTGAAGGTCTCCCACTGCGCTTCCCAACCTCGCTTGTGTGCGCTGAGGTTCGCGACCATGCCGGCAAGTGCCGCGCCCACGGCCCCGCAATAGGCCGCCACGCTGCCCCCGCCCGGCGCAGGCGATTCGGATGCCGTCGCCTCCGCAAAACCGCGCAGCGACTTCGCAACCAACGGCCCGTCCGCCGGGGGATCGAGGAGGTAATCGATGATCCGCTCCTCCGGCTTGAACGGACCCAATTCGTCGAGGCCGAGCGACTTCACCGCAAGGTGGATTTTCGCGGCCACGGGAATCCCCAGCGAGCGCCGCTGCCGTCGGAGGTAGTGATCTGCTGCCTCGGTCAATACGCGCAGCGGCACGAGGCCCACCAGCTCACTTCCCGTCACGCGCACACCGCGCGCCTCGGCCCGGGCGCACGCCTCGTCAAAAGCGATGTGCACCGGGGTGACGGAAATGTCGGTGAGGTTGAGCGAAAGTTGGGCGATGCCGTATTCCTCGATGAACCAACCGATGCCCTTGACTGCCTTGAGCGCACCGGGCACCCGCTCCGACGTTCCGTCGGCATGCTTGACCACGCGCCCCGTTTCGCGGAGGTCGAAAGCAATGGCATTTGCCCACCGGGTGCTCGTGGTGTTCAGGTTGATGTTGTACGCCACAAGGAAATCCCGGGCACCGATGGCCACCGCCCCGGTCGAGCGCGCCCGCTCGTTGAACTCCGCGGGGCCGAAGTCAGGCGCCCACTCGGGCTGAGCGAGTTTCGCGAGCCCTTCGTATTGGCCTTTCCTGCAATGGGCCAAATTCGCAAACTCCCCCCGCGTGGCGGCCCGCTCATAAAAGTACCCCGGAATGCCCAGCTCGCGGCCCACGCGTTCCCCGAGGGCACGCGCGATTTCCACACATTCCTCCATGCTGACGCCGCGCACCGGAACGAACGGACACACATCGGTCGCCCCCATGCGCGGGTGTTCCCCCGTGTGCGCCCGCATGTCAATGTGCTCCGCCGCTTCGCGAATCAAGCGGAATGCCGCCTCACCGACCGCCTCGGGCGGCCCTGCGAACGTAATGACCGTGCGGTTTGTGCTGCGGCCCGGGTCGACGTCGAGCAGCCGAATGCCCTCCACCGTTTCCACCACTGCAGCAATGGCCTGGATGACCTCCGGCCGGCGTCCCTCACTGATGTTGGGGACGCACTCAACGATGCGTTCCATGGGCCGAAGGTACGGCCCGGCCCGCGAGGTAGGCCTGTTGCACCGGGCTGTCGCCAAACCGGTAGCCCAGCGCCTCGAGCCCCGGCATCGGTGCCGTCAGAATGAAATTCGCCGAGCGGCCCGGTGCGATGCATCCGGCTCGGTCCGCCACCCCCATGGCCGCAGCCCCGTTGAGGGTCGCTGCGCACACGGCCTCCAGCGGGTGGAGCTTCATTTTCAGGATGGCCAAAGCGACCACCACCGGCATGTGGATGTTGGGGGCAGATCCCGGGTTGAAGTCCGAGGCAAGGACGAGGGGCAAGCCTGCATCAATCAACCGCCGGCCGTCGGTGAAGGGGATGCCGAGGAAATGGGAGCATCCGGGAAGGGCCACCGGAAAGGTGGGCGAGCCCGTTGCAAGTCCGGCTTGCAACGCCTGCACATCCCCCTCCCCCAACACCTCGAGGTGGTCCACCGAGGCCGCCCCGTACTTCACGCAAAGCGCGACTCCACCGAAGGCAGAGAACTGGTTGACATGGAGTTTGGCGCGCAGCTTCACGCGTGAAGCTGCGCGCAACACCGCCTCTGTCTCCGGCAACCCGAAGTAGCCCGTTTCGCAAAACACGTCCACCGCGTCGAGGGGGCCTTCCGCCAGCGCCGCGGGCAACAACCGCTCCACCGCCTCCCGGGTCCAACTCGCTGCATCCGAACCCGCTGGCACCGCATGGCACGCCAGCAACGTCTTCGTCACCGGGATGGGCAACTCCGCTTGCAGGCGCTGGATGACCCGCAGCGACCGCAACTCGGCCTCCACGGAGAGCCCGTACCCGCTCTTCATCTCCATCGCCCCCGTCCCCGACCGCAGCGCCCCCTCCACGCGCATCCGCGCCCGCAGGTACAATTCCTCCTCCCCGAGTTGGGCCAGCGCACGCGCTGAATTGAGAATACCGCCACCGCGCGCGGCAATCTCCGTATAGGTCATCCCTTCCAACCGGTCGAGAAACTCCCCCGTGCGCTCGTCGGCAAACACCGGATGCGTGTGGCTGTCGCACCACGACGGCAGCACGTAACACCCGGAGGCATCGACCACTTCCACGCCCCGCCAATCGGAGATGCCAGGAAACTCCGCCATCGGACCGAAGTCCACGAACCGGCCGTCCTCCACCGCGAGCCACGCCTCTTCCAGCACCGGAAACGCGCGCATCGCGTGCCCAGCGAGGTAGGCCGGAGGGGTTTCGAAGGCCCCGACCAGCCCTCGGATGTGGGTGACAAGCAAGCGCATGCCACGAAGGTAAGCGCCGCCGGCCGTAGCTTTCGGACATGGCGGGCAACACCTTCGGCACCTTGTTTCGGCTGACGACATTCGGAGAATCTCACGGTCCGGCGTTGGGCGGGGTCATCGACGGCTGTCCCGCAGGACTTGCGCTCGATTTCGAAGCGATCCAACGCGGCTGCGACCGGAGGCGCCCGGGCTCCACAGCGTTGGGGACGGCCCGTTCAGAAGCGGACCGGCTCGAGTGGCTTTCCGGCGTGTACGAGGGCAAATCGACCGGCACGCCGCTCGCATTTCTCATGCGCAATGCCGATGCACGGTCCGAGGACTACGCTGCGCTTCAGGACGTGTGGCGGCCTTCGCATGCCGACTTCACGTACGACGCCAAGTGGGGATTTCGCGATCCCCGCGGCGGGGGCAGGGCCTCTGCGCGTGAGACCGCTGCCCGCGTGGCTGCAGGCGAGGTCGCGCGGGCTTTGCTGCACACCGCCGGGGTGCGCATCGGGGCCTATGTGGACCGCGTGGCCGACGTGGCGTGGGGGGCGGAACCTGCATGGTGGGCGCAAGAGGCCGTGGATGCCCAACCCGTGCGCTGCCCGGACCCCGAAGTGGCTGCGGCGATGGCCGCACGCATCGAGCGCGCCCGGTCCGAAGGGGACAGCGTCGGCGGTAGCATCGTCGTGGTGGCGGAGGGGGTGCCGGCCGGTTGGGGCGAGCCGGTGTTCCAAAAACTCGAAGCCCTGCTGGGCAGTGCGTTGTTGAGCATTCCGGCCGCAAAGGCGGTAGAGTTCGGCAGCGGCTTCGCGGGCACCTACCTCGGCGGCCGCGCCCACAACGACCCCTTTGTCAGCACCGCGGAAGGCCCGCGGCCGGGGTCGAACCGGAGCGGAGGCATCCAAGGGGGGATTTCGAACGGATTGCCCGTGGTGGCGCGGGTGGGATTCAAGCCGGTGGCCACGGTGGCTGCCCCGCAGCAGACCGTCGACCGGGCCGGGACGCCCGTGGAGTTGTCGGCGGGCGGACGCCACGACCCGTGCGTGTTGCCGCGGGCGGTGCCCATCGTGGAGGCGATGGTCGCGCTGGTGTTGGCCGACACGATGCTGCTGCAGCGGGCTGCCCGGCTTGCGTAACTTGCCCGCCATGAAACGGATCGGACTGCATTGGCAGGTGGTGTTGGGCCTTGCCGCCGGCGCCCTCTTCGCGTGGTTGAGCATCACCTTCGGGTGGAACGCGTTTACCCTTGGGTACCTTTTGCCTTGGGGCCAAATTTTCGTCAACCTCCTGAAGATGATTGCGGTACCGCTCGTGCTGTTCAGCATCGTGGGCGGGGTGGCGAGCCTCGGTGACGTCCGCAAACTCGGCCGACTCGGGGGCAAAACGTTGGGACTTTACGTGATTACCACGGTGGCGGCGGTGGGCACCGGCCTCGTGCTCGTCAACCTGTTCAAGCCGGGCAGCCGGGGCAGTGATGATTTGGCCCTCGACAACCGGCTGCGCTATGAGATTTGGCGCGATGCAAACGGCATCCCTGCCGTGGACGACATCCGCAAAATCGACGACCCCGCACTGGCCGATCGCATCGCCGCGTTGCGCACGACCGAAGGCGTCAGCGATCCGTGGCTGACCGAGAAACTGGAACAGGCCAGCGGGGCCGCGGAACAGCCGCCGCTCCAGCCCTTGGTCGACCTCGTGCCTTCGAATATTTTCGAGGCGCTAGCCGACGTGAACATGCTGCAAATCATCTTCTTCGCGGTGTTTTTCGGTGCCATCGTCACGGGGCTTCCGGAACGCAAGAAGGCCGTGGTGTTGGACACCTTTGAGGCCCTCAACGACGTGTTCATCCAGATGGTCCATGCGGTGATGCGCGGCATGCCGTTCTTCGTCTTTGCGCTGATGGCGGGCCAAATCGTCCGATCCGCCGGCACCGACCCCGAATTGTTCTTGGAACTGCTCGGCTTCCTGTTGCGGTACGGCGCCGTGGTGGTGCTCGGGTTGGCGCTCTTCTTGTTCGTGGTGTATCCCGGTTTGGTCGCGCTGTTCACGAAAGAAGTGAGTTTCCGGGGCTTCATGCGCAGCATGCGCGATGCGCAACTCACGGCTTTCTCCACGTCCAGCTCGATGGCGACCCTGCCCGTGACCATGGAATGCGTGCACGAAAAGCTCGGGGTCAGCCGGCGCGTTTCGAGCTTCGTGCTGCCCATCGGTGCCACGGTGAACATGGACGGAACCTCGCTGTACCAAGGGGTTGCGGTCATTGCGCTGGCCCAGTTCCACGGCATCGACCTGAGCTGGGCGCAGCAGTCCGGCATCTTGTTGACGGCCACTGCGGCGAGCATCGGTGCGGCCGCCGTCCCGAGCGCGGGCCTGGTCATGCTCCTCATGGTGCTGGAATCGGTGGGCTTGAACCCCGCATGGATCGCGCTGATTTTCCCCATCGACCGCATCCTCGACATGTGCCGCACGACGGTCAACGTCACCGGCGATGCCGTGGTGGCGAGCATCGTGGCCTCGGGGGAAGGCGAATTGCAGCCGGGGGCGCGTTGAACGGCATGCGCTGGATTGCTTTGATGTTCGGGGGGGTACTCTGCACAGCCTGCGGCGTGCAAGCCCAAACCGAACCCTGCCCCGATGCCACCCACCCGAAAGCCCTGAAGGCCCTGGAGCGCGTCCGCACAGACAAAGGCCTCGAAGTGGACGACCGGCTGGCCTTGCTCGCAAAAGCCCTCGAAGTGGACCCCGCCTGCGCCGCGTGCCGCCTCGAGGCCGCGCGGTTGCACTTTCGGCGGGCGAAGATGGGCCGCCCCGGCGCTGCAGAAGCGGCTGCGCTGCTCGCACCGTTGCTGGAGGATTGCCCGGACTTTCATGCCGAAGCGTGGTTCATGGCGGGCGGTTTGGCCTACGGAAACCGCGCCTACACCACCGCCCAAACGCACTTCCAAGCCTTCCTCGATTTCCCTTCTGACGACCTCGATCGGCTCGGCAAATCGTACGACGAACAGGCCGCCGAAATCCGTGAGGTCCTGCCCCGCATCGCCTTTGAGTTGGAATTCGCGGCCTATGCGAGCGCCTCCCCTCCTTTTCCCGTTCCCGGGGTCAACACGGGCAATGACGAGTTTCTGCCCGCCTTGTCGCCAGACGCCACGCTGCTCCTCTTCACCCGGCGGGAGCAGTACAAGCCGAAGGGGGATTTGGTCACCAAGGAGGTGGAAATCCTGTACGAAGCGCGCCGCCGCCATGCCGCGGAACCGTTCAGCCCCCCCGTCCCCGTGGGTCCGCCTTTTGAAGCCGGGCAGCGCTTCGGCGGTGCAACCCTTTCCGTGGACCAACGGGAACTCTACATCGCCGCCCAACGGCCGACCGGCAGCAACCCCGACAACATCGATTTGATGCGGGCGGACTACGTGTTCGATGGGGAGTCGAACTATTCCTGGTCCGATCTGGAGGCCTTACCCGCTCCCATCAACTCGCCCGACGGCTGGGAGGCACAGCCTGCGCTGTCTCCGGATGGGCTCGAGTTGTTTTTTGCCGCGGTGGACGGCACCTCGCTGAAGGACCGCGACGGGAATCCGACCATGGATTTGCGGCGGTGCGTACGGACTCCGGGGGGCGTTTGGTCCGCGCCGGAACCGCTGCCGCAGCCCTTGAACTCGAAATTCCACGACAAGGCCCCGTTCCTCCATCCGGACGGCAAGACGTTGTACTTCGCCAGCAACCGCGCGCCGGGGGGCGGGGGCTTCGACTTGTGGGTTAGCCGGCGGGATTCTGCGGGCGTTTGGAGTGCCCCGAAGAACCTCGGTGCTCCGCTGAACACCCCGGGCGATGAGCACGGACTGGTGGTCGCAAACGACGGCAAGGAGGGGTTCCTCGCCGGGAGGCGCACCGGCACCGCCGCGCTGGATGTGTTGTCGTTTCCCCTGCCCGCAGTGCACCGAGCCGAGGCGGTTGAAGTAGTGCATGGCGTGGTGCTGAACGATGCGGGCAAGCCGGTCGAGGGGGCGCAGGTTCTACTGACCCGGCCCGATGCAGGCACCGCGAAAACCCTCGAGGTTCGAACGGACGACGGGAGCTTTGCCGTGGTGATTCGGGCGGAGGAACGCGCCGGTGCGCTGCTCGTGGTGGAAGGGGAAGGACTGGCCTTCGATGCGGTCGCTTTGCCCGAGTCCCCTTCGGAGGCCCCGGTGGCCCTGGTGGCCGAGCGCCTCGAACCCGAGGAGCGCTTCGAACTCCGGGGGATCACGTATCCGACGAATGGAAGCGACCTGGACGGCGATTCGGAGCTGCTGTTGCGGGGATTCGCCGGGTGGTTGCAGCGCAATCCTTCCTTGCGGGTCGCCGTCGAAGGGCACACCGATGACGTGGGCGAAGCCGCGGTGAATGCGGCCCTTTCCGAGCGGCGCGCGGCCACGGTGCGGGCGTTTTTGGTCGGTCAGGGCGTGGCGGGCGAGCGCATCACGGCACGGGGCTGGGGGGAAGCCAGGCCGCGCGCCACGAATGCAACCGAGGCGGGCCGGGCCTTGAACCGCCGGACCGAATTTGCCGTCATCGACTGAATGCGCACACGAGCAGGCCACAGCGGGCCGTTGAGAACTTCAAAGGGCCTTGCCTGAAGGGCCCTGCAATGGCCCGCTACCTTCGCATGCATGCTGAAACTGCGTATTGCGCTTTCCTTCGCGGCGTTGTGCCTGTTTGCCCTGCCGGGGCAGGCCCAAACCGGCAGCAGCCCCGCCGACCCTGAAACTTCCTTCGAATCCGCGCGTGCGGCGTTTGAGCGCCGCTCCTACGCGGTGGCCTTGCACCGGTTCGACGCCGGACGGCTCGCCGCGGACTGGAGCGCAGCCGACCGGGCCGCGGCCGATGTTTACGCCGCGTTGTGCGCGCTGTACCTGCACCACCCGGACGGGGCGAGCCGATGCGAACGTGCGGCCCAACAGCACCCGGAGGCGGCGGGGCAACTCCGTTGGGAAACCGGCCGCTACTACCACCGGGAAAAGCGGTGGAAAGAGGCAGCGGCGGCGTTGACCCGCGTGCCTGCGAAGGAAATCCCCGCGGCAGATCAGCAAGAATTGAAGTTCCGGCTCGGCCATGCCCTGTTCGAAACGGACCGGGGCGCGGAGGCCTTGCCGCATTTGGAGGCCGCTGCCGCCTTGCCCGGAGCGTACGCGCAACCAGCGACGTACTACGCAGGACACATCCACTACGAAGCGGGCCGGAAGGAAGCGGCCTTGAAAGCGTTCAAATCGCTGGCGCAGGCACCGGAGTTCAAGGCCATCGTCCCGGTGTACATCGCCCAGCTGCTGCACAGCACCCAGCGGTACGACGAACTGCTTGAATACGTCCCGGTTTTGCAGGACAGCACCCTCGAGATGAAGCCGGCCCTCGCGCGGGCCGTGGGGCGGCTGGTCGGCGATGCGTACTTCCGCGTGCAGCAGTTTGAGGACGCGGCTCCGTGGCTCGAAACGGCCTGGAAGGGCAGCAGCGGAGACGAGCGCAACCGCGAACTCGCTTACCAACTCGGGTACGTGCGCTACGTGGGCAAGGACTACGACGGTGCGGTGTCGGTGTGGGGGAGCGTCGCCCGCGGCGACGATGCGTTGGCCCAAAACGCCCACTACCACCTCGCTGACTGCTACCTCCAACTCGGCGAGAAGGACCGGGCCCGCACCGCATTCCGGTTGGCCTCTGAAATGAACCACGACCCGGAAGTGCGCGAAGACGCGTTGTTTCAACACGCGAAGCTCGCGTTCGAATTGTCGTACAACCCCTTCGACGACGCCATCACGGCCATCGAACGGTACTTGAAGGAGTACCCCGATTCGAAGCGGCGGGCCGAGGCCCTCGGGTTTCTCGTCGATGTCTACATGGCTTCGAAGGACTACCGCCGTGCCCTCGAGGCGTTGGAATCGCTGCCCGAGAAGAACGCGAAGGTGCGCAAGGCCTACCAGGAAGTGGCCTTCAACCGCGCGGTCGAGTTGTACCGGGCGGGGCGGTTTGCGGAGGCCGACCCGCTGTTTACGGCCGTCCGAACCTATCCGGTGGACCCGCAACTTGCGGCGGAGTCGCACTTTTGGCAAGGCGAATGCGCCTTTTCGACGAAGCGGTACGACGACGCCGGCAAGCAGTACACCCTGTTTCTCAATACGCCCGGGGCCTTCAACAGCGCTTTGTACGACGACGCGGAATACGCCCGTGGCTATGCCCTTTTCAAGCGGAAATCCTACGCGGAGGCGTTGGCGGCCTTCCGCTCCTTCGCGAAGGTGGACGCGGGCGATCAGCCGAAGCGCTCGCTCGACGCCGTGCTGCGGACCGCCGACTGTTTCTATGCGACCAAGGATTTTGTGCGCGCGGCTTCGGGCTACGCCAAATTCCTTGAGGCCGGCGGCACCCCTGCCGATTACGCCCGGTACCAGTACGCCGGTTCGCTCGGACTTGGCGGCAACCTCGCTGGCCAAATCGACGCCCTTGCCACCTTGGTCCAGGAACACCCCCGTTCCCCCCTCCTGCCCGAAGCGCGGTGCGAAGCGGCCCGCGCCCTCATCGAACTCAATCGCCTCGAAGAAGCCGCAGCCCAACTCGACGCCGTGCTCAAGAACCACCCGAACAGCCCGCGGACGAAGTATGCCCTGGTCGACCGATGCCTCGTCGCGGCGAAGCTCGGCCGCGAGGAAGAGGCGCTGGCCGCGTGGGACCGCATCCGCACGGAGTTTGGCAACGACCAAGTGGCGGCCGACGCCTTCTACGTCATCGAACCCCTCCTTATCGAGCGGGGCCTGCTGGACAACTTGCCGGCGGGCGTGGGAATCGGCAAGGACGAGATCGAAGGCCGGCTGTTTGCTGCGGCCTCGGGACTGGCCGGGGAAGGCAATTGCGACAAAGGCGCCGTGCGCTTAGGCGAGTACATCCGGCAATACCCGGAAGGACGGCATGCGGTCGAGGCGAATTTCTTGCTGGCCGAATGCCTCGTGGCGCTCTCGCGGCAGGCGGAGGCGCGGATGGCCTATGCCCAGGTGCTTGCGGCGCCGGTGAGTGAGTTTACCGAGCCGTCGGCCGCAGCCGCCGCGACCCTCGCTTGGAATGCGGAGGATTTGGCCGGTGCGCTCGGGCATTACAAAACGCTGGAGCAGGTGGCCGTGTTGAGTGAAAACGTCCTGGAAGCCCGCATCGGATTGATGCGGTGCCACTACCTCCTCGGCGAACCGGAGCCGGCTCGGGGGTATGCGGATTTGGTCCTCGCAGACGGCCGCACGCCGGAGGACATTCGGCGCGTGGCGCTGTTTTGGCGCGGCAAGCTGCGGTACGACGGGGGCGATCGGGACGGGGCCGCGCAGGATTTGGAGGCGGTCGCGAAGTTCGGCGGCGCGCGCGGCGCAGAAGCCCAGTACCTGCTCGCCCGCATGGCCTTCGAGCGCCCATCCTATGCGCAGGCCGAAGACCTCATCTTCGCGTTGATCGACGGGTTTTCCTCTTATGAAGTTTGGAAGAACAAGGGCTTCTTGCTGCTCGTGCGCACCTACCTCGCCCAAGCCGACTACTTCCAAGCCCGCGCCACGGCAGAGAGCATCCTGAAATATGTCACCGATGCGGCGGTGGTTGCGGAAGCCCGCGCCTTGCTCGTCGAAATCGAAACCGCAGAACGCGGTCCGAACCCCACGCCAGAAGCCGAATGAAGACGCCCCACATCGCAGTGGCCTTGTGCGCCCTCCTGCCCGCCGCGGCTGCGGCCCAAACGTCCCGGGACTCCGTCAACCTGCAGGTGACGTTTACCGGTGCCCGCGAAATGCTGCTGCAGGACGCGAACAAGCAGTCGGTTTGGCCGGAGGCCCGCTCCCTCTCGAACAAACTCCCGGAATTCAGCTACCGGCTGCTGCCGAAGCGCATGAACGTGGCCCCCACATACGAGCCGGTGGGACCGACGCGCCTGAAGGTCGACCCGCCGGCCCCGATGCTGTACGGCGGCTGGATCGACGCCGGCATGGGGACGCTGTTCACGCCGTACCTCGACGCTGGCTACGCCTCGCGCCGGTCGCGCAAAGGCATGTGGGGGGTCCAAACCACCCACCGGTCCACCCAGTTCGGCTTTGCGGACGTGGACTCCATCGACACACGATTCGCGACCACGGAACTGGAAACCTGGGGGCGCGCCTTCCGCGGCAACCACGTCTTCGATGCCGAAGCCGAGGCGGGGCGGGATGCCGTGGCGTATTACGGTTTGGCCGGCATTCGTGCCAGCGGCGATGCGCTGGCAGTGCCCGCTTCCGACCGCACGATCTACTTCCGTTCGGGGGCTGCGGCCGGGTGGCACTACACCCCACAAGACTCGGCAGCGCTGCGGCCGGAAGCGCGCCTCTCCTACCGCATGCTGAGCGCGGCAGACGCGGTGCGCACGCACACCTGGCACGGCACGCTCGGGGCTTCGGCGCGCATGAACGGGCACGACGCCGCCCTGCTCGGGGAGGTCGCCATCGACCGCCGATCCTTCGCGGACACGGCAGAAGCGCGGCGCGAACAGGCACTGCTGTCCCTCCGGCCGTCGCTGGCCCGGGTCACGAAGACTTGGAGTGCCACCGCCGGGCTGGGCATTTTCATCGACGCCCGCGGGGATCAGGTGTTTCATGTGTATCCGCACCTCGAGGCGCGCGTGCCGTTGTTCCGCGGTCGGTTGACGCCCTATGCGAAGTGGGGCGGGGAGGTGGACCAAAATCGGCTCGAGGCCCTGCTGCGCGACGTCCCCTTCGCCGACCCCACCCTCGACCTCCGCAGCACCTACCGCACGGTGGATGCAGCAGGCGGGCTGCAAGGCGGCTTTGCCGGGTCCGTGCGGTACGAGGTGGAGGCCGGTTGGGTCCGCGAAGTGAACCACATGTACTTGCGAAACGACACCCTCAGCGGAGCCGGAGAGCGCCTCGGAGCGTTCTACGACACGCTGTCGGTGCGGCGGGTAGGCGGCAATGTGGCGTGGAAGCCCGCGCTTCCGCTCGAACTGCGCGCAGGGGCCACCTTGTACCGTTACGGGACCTCGGGCCAACTCCACGCTTGGAACCTCCCCGATCTTGCCGTGACGGCTGAAGTGCGTTACCGGTGGAAGGAGGTGTTGGGGGTGGCCGTGGAAGGCCGCGTGGAAACCGGGCGGTACGGGCTCAGTGCGGTGGCCGTTCCGGAAGGCGTGCTGGACGTTTCGGATGCCGCGGGCGGGTACGTGGTGGATTTGGGCCGCGTGGCCGATGTGTCGCTGCACTTCGACTACGCGGTCACCGGCCGGCTCAGCGCGTCGCTGGATTTCAACAACGTCCTGGCCTCGCGGTACCGGACGTTTGCGGCGTACCCGGTGCAGGGCTTCCAAGCCTTTCTCGGCGCGACGTACACCTTCTGAACAAGGTGTGAATAACTGAATCGGGCGGGTACCTGAATCCGGTGTAAATTCGGGGTTTCAGAAGGCCTGCCATGAGTGAAGAAATGACCGTACCCGGGGCTTTGGGAGCGCCCGCGGTGAAGAAATACGATGCCAGCAACATCCAAGCCCTCGAGGGCATGGAACACGTCCGGATGCGGCCTTCGATGTACATCGGGGACGTGGGGGTGCGCGGCTTGCATCATTTGGTCTACGAAGTTGTAGACAACTCCATCGACGAAGCCCTCGCCGGGTACTGCGACACCATCACGGTGCACATCACCCCCTCGAACGGGGTGCGCGTATCGGACAACGGCCGGGGCATCCCGACCGACCTGCATGCGAAGGAAGGCGTGTCTGCCCTGCAGGTGGTCATGACGAAAATCGGCGCCGGCGGCAAGTTTGACAAGGACTCCTACAAAGTTTCCGGGGGCTTGCACGGGGTGGGGGTGAGCTGCGTCAATGCCCTGTCCATTGCGCTGCGTGCGGAAGTTCACCGCGAAGGCAAGGTTTTCGAACAGGAATACTCCCGCGGAAAGGAGCAATACCTGGTGCGCGAAATCGGCACGTCGAATCGGACGGGAACCACCGTGGAATTCCAACCCGACCCGGAAATCTTCGAAACGCTGATTTATAACTATGACACCCTCGCAGACCGCATGCGGGAGTTGGCGTTCCTGAACCGGGGTATCACCATCACCCTTGTCGACGAACGTGACGTCGTCGAAGGCGATGCCGGATTCAAGACCGAAGTCTTCCACTCCACCGCAGGCTTGCGCGACTTCGTGCAGTACCTCGACGGAAACCGGGAATCGTTGATTGCGGAGGTCATCCACATGAACGGGGAACGGAACGGCATTCCGGTGGAAGTCGCGATGACCTACAACACGTCGTTCACCGAGAACCTGTTCTCGTACGTCAACAACATCAACACGCACGAAGGCGGAACGCACCTGACGGGCTTTCGTCGCGGGCTGACGCTCACGCTAAAGAAGTACGCGGAAACCAGCGGCATGCTGGACAAACTCAAATTTGACATCGCCGCAGACGACTTCCGCGAAGGGCTGACTGCGGTGGTGAGCGTGAAAGTGGCTGAACCGCAGTTTCAAGGCCAAACAAAAACGAAGCTCGGCAACGCCGAAGTCTCCGCGCCGGTCAGCCAAGCCGTCAGCGACATGCTCGAGGCCTACCTCGAAGAGCATCCGAACGACGCCCGCACCATCGTCAACAAGGTCATCCTCGCTGCCCAAGCGCGCCACGCCGCACGGAAGGCCCGCGAGATGGTCCAACGGAAGACCGTCATGGGCGGGTCGGGCCTCCCCGGCAAACTCGCCGACTGTTCTGAAAAGGATCCCGGTGCATGCGAGCTCTTCCTCGTGGAAGGGGACTCCGCCGGGGGGACGGCAAAGCAAGGCCGCGACCGGAACTACCAGGCCATCCTTCCGCTGCGAGGCAAAATCCTCAACGTGGAAAAGGCGATGCAGCACAAAATCTTCGACAACGAAGAAATCAAGAACATCTACACCGCCCTCGGCGTGTCGGTGGGCACGGAAGAGGACCAGCGTGCGCTCAACCTCGAGAAGTTGCGCTACCACAAGGTCGTAATCATGTGCGACGCCGACGTCGACGGCAGCCACATCGAAACCTTGATCCTGACCTTCTTCTTCCGGCACATGAAGGAGTTGATCGAACGTGGGCACGTCTACATCGCCACGCCGCCGTTGTATTTGGTCAAGAAAGGTTCCCGCCAAGCCTACGCCTGGAACGATGAAGAGCGCGATGCCTTGATGGCGCAGTACCGGGGCGCCTCCGGCAACGATTCCGGCATCAACGTGCAACGGTACAAGGGCCTCGGTGAAATGAACGCGGAGCAACTGTGGGAAACCACGCTGAACCCCGAAAACCGCACGCTGCGCCAAGTCACCATCGAAAACGCCGCGGCCTGCGACCACGTCTTCTCCATGCTGATGGGCGACGACGTTCCGCCGCGTCGGGCGTTCATCGAGGAGAACGCGAAGTATGCGAAGATCGATGCCTGAGGCGTCGCAGCAGGCCTACCAAATCTCCGGCATGCACTGCATGTCGTGCGTGGCGCGGGTCGCTCAAATCGCCGCAGCGGCAGGATTTGCCGACAGCACGGTGGGCTTGGAATCCCCCCAACTGCGCACCTACGGCCCGGGAAATGTGGCCGAACTGGTGGCGGGTCTTGCGGCCGCGGGCTATGCGGTCGAACCGATTGCGGCAACCCTCCAGCCGTCCGCGGCGAAGGCGGAACTTCCCGCGGAGGCGAGCTACGTGCCCCTCGCGGTCGTCGTCGGGCTGGCGGGGGTCGGGGGCATTTTGCTGGCTGTACTGCCCGTTCCTCCTGCGAAATGGGGGGCCGTCGACGGCGCAATGAGCCACGGCATGGCGTTGTTCTTTCTGTTCGCGGGGTTGCTCAAGGCCATCGACCTCCCCGCGTTTGTGGCGGGATTCCGGCGCTATGACCCGATTGCACAACGCATTCCCGGATATGCAACCGCGTATCCCGTGCTGGAATGGGGTGCGGCCGCGGGGTATGTTTGGTTTGCGCACCATGCCGCGTTCAACGCAGCGGTGGCCGTGTGGATGGGGTTCAATGCCGCCGTGGCTTACCGCACCTGGAAACGGCCGGGGAACGTCGCGTGTGCGTGCCTCGGTGGGGCACTGCGGGTGCCCGTGGGGCCCGTCACCACGGTTGAATACGGGGCGATGGCCGTCATGGCGGCGTTCATGGCCGTACTTTGAGCGCCATGGAACAGGTGGTTTGGGTGACTGGAGCGAGCAGCGGCATCGGGCGGGCTGCGGCACAGCATTGGGCTGCGCGCGGGGCCCGGGTGGTGCTCTCGGCGCGCAACCGTGCGGCGTTGGAGGCGGTGGTGGCCGGATTTCCGCCGGCGGCGCGGGAGCGGGCGCACATCGAAGTGTTGGATTTGGCCGCAAGCGCGACCTTGCCTGCGGCGGTGGACCGCGTGCTCGCGGCCGTCGGGTCGGTCGACATCCTCGTCCATTGCGGGGGCATTTCGCAGCGCTCGCGTGCCATCGAAACCTCCCTGGACGTGGACCGGCACGTGATGGAAGTCGATTACTTCGGCACCGTGGCCTTGACGAAGGCCCTCCTCCCCCACTTCGTCGCCCGGCAGGCGGGGCGGTTCGTGGTCGTCACCAGCTTGATGGGGCTGTTTTCTTCCCCGTTGCGGTCCGGCTATTGCGGCGCAAAACACGCGCTTCACGGATTTTTTGAAGCGCTCCGGGCCGAACACCATGCCGACGGCATCCGCATCACCCTCGTCTGCCCGGGCTTCATCCACACCGACATCAGCCGCAACGCCGTCGTGGGCGACGGCTCAAAGCAAGGCACGATGGACGAAAAGACCGGCCAGGGGCTGTCCCCTGAAGTCTGCGCAGCGCGCATGGTTCGGGCGGTGGAACGCGACCGGGCACTTGTGCTCATCGGACGATCGGAACGCCTCGGGGCCTACCTCCACCGCTTTTTCCCCGGGCTGTTGCGGCGCATGATCCGCACGGCCGCGGTGACCTAATCCACCGACCACCGCGCCTCGTTGCGCAGCCAATCCACCGCCGCCGCCAGGTGCGGGGCCAGCAAGACGTCTTCGTGAAAAAACGGCACGTGGGTTCTGAACTGCGTGTGCAGGTCGCGGAGCGCGGGGGCCATGCCGTCAAGGCCGCGCAAGTCCATCGCTTGGGCCGCCGTCAGGCATTCGATGGCAAGGACTTGCTCGACGTTGTCGAGGATGCGCCAAAGTTTGAGGGCACTGTTCGCGCCCATGCTGACGTGGTCTTCTTGGCCGTTTGAGCTGTCCATAGTGTCGGCGGCGGCGGGCATGCACAGGTGCTTGTTTTGGCTCACCAAACTCGCCGCAGTGTATTGCGGAATCATCAATCCACTGTTCAGCCCCGGCTCCTTCGCCAGGAACGGCGGCAATCCCTGCCGACCGGCGAGCAACTTAAATGTTCGGCGCTCGGAGATGCTTCCCCATTCGTGGGCAGCGAGCGCCATCGCCTCCAGCGTGAGCGCAAGCGGCTGGCCGTGGAAATTGCCGCCGCTGAGGATTTCGCCGGTCTCGGGCACCACCAGCGGATTGTCGGTCACCCCGCGGAGCTCGCGGCCGATGACCGCGCGCGCATGGTCCAGCACGTCGCGCGAGGCGCCGTGCACTTGCGGCACGCACCGGAACGAATACGGGTCCTGCACCTGCTGCCTCGGCTCCTCCTGCTGACGGCTTCCCTTCAGCCACTCCCGCACCACCCGGGCGCTCTCCGCCGCTCCGGGATGCGGCCGCACCCGGTGAATCGCCTCGTGGAACGGCTCGGACCGGCCGTGCCAGGCCGCGAGCGACAGGGCCGCGAGCGCGTCCGCCGCCGCGGCACACCGGCCCATGCGGCGCGCGGCCTGGACCGCATACGCCGCCATGAGCTGGGTTCCGTTGATCAGCGCCAACCCCTCCTTCGGACCCAGCACGCGCGCCGCCACGCCCCACCCCGCCAGCACCTCCTTTGCAGGCCGGCGCACGCCCCCCACCTCGACCTCCCCCTCCCCGATGAGCGGCAGCACGAGGTGCGCAAGCGGCGCCAAATCCCCGCTGGCCCCCAGCGACCCTTGCGACGGCACAACCGGCAGCGCGTCTTCTTGAAAAAACTTCAGCAACAGTTCCACCGTCTCGACGGCCACACCGCTGTACCCGCGCGACAGCCCGAGCACTTTCAAGAGCAGCATGGTCCGCACGACCGCAGCCGGCACCGGATCTCCGACCCCGCAGGCATGCGAAACCAGCAGGCGCCGCTGCAGCTCGGCGAGGTCGGCCTCCGCGATGCGCACGGAAGCCAAGTCGCCGAAGCCGGTGTTCACGCCGTAGACCGGCGCGCCTGCTGCGCACCGGGCGCGTACCACGGCATGGGCCGCCTCAATGGCCGTCCGGGCCTCCTCGCCCAATTCCACGCGCACCGCGCCGTCCACCGCTTCCCACACCTGCTCGACGGACCAGCCGTCCCTTCCGATTGTTGCCGTTTTCACGGGGCGAAAGATAGGACCCGTGCCCCGCCGCTTGCCGTATCTTCACGCGCACAACTTCTCGCTCCATGCGTTCAATCCTCCCTGTTTCGGGGCTTTTGCTCGGTGTGCCTGGCCTGCTGTGGGCCCAAACGCCGAAAGTCAGCTACGTCGAATTTGATTTGGCCAACGGGCTGCACGTCATCCTCCATGAAGACCACAGCACCCCCATCGTTGCCGTCACCGTCATGTACCACGTGGGTTCAAAAAACGAATCCCCAGAACGCACGGGCATGGCGCACTTCTTTGAGCACCTGCTGTTTGAAGGGTCCGAACACATCGGCCGCGGGGAATTCGACAGCTACGTCGAGGGAGCCGGGGGTGCCTTGAATGCGAACACCACGCAGGACCGCACCTTTTACTACGAACTGCTGCCCTCGAACCAGCTCGAACTCGGACTTTGGCTCGAAAGCGAGCGCATGCTGCACGCGAAAATCGAGCCCATCGGCATCGAGACCCAACGCGAAGTGGTGAAGGAAGAAAAGCGTCAACGCTATGACAACCAGCCCTATGGGATGTTGCTTCCGAAGACCATGGAGCACGCGTACCGCGAGCACCCGTACCGCTGGACGCCCATCGGATCGATGGATCACCTGAACGCCGCCAGCTTCGAGGAGTTCATGGAATTCTACCGGACGTTCTATGTCCCCAACAACGCGGTCCTTTCCATCGCGGGCGACCTCGATCCGGCGAAAACGCGCAAACTCATCGAGAAGTACTTCAACGACATCCCCCGCGGGACGCGTCCGATCCCGCGTCCGGAACTCCGCGAACCCAAGCGCTCCGGGGAAATCCGCGAAACGGTGTACGGCAAGGACGCGCTCCCCATGGTGGTTCAAGCGTATCCGATTCCCGAGCAAGGCAGCGACGATTTTTACGCGGTGGCCGTGCTCAACCAGTTGCTCAGCGGCGGCGAATCGAGCCGGCTGAACAAGCGCGTGGTGGATACGGACCAAACTGCCCTCTACTGCGGCGCCTTCAATTTCTCCCTCGAAGACCCCGGGCTCACCCTCGCTTACGCCTTGGTCAACATGGGCGTCGAGCCGAAGACCGTCGAAACCGCCATCAACGAGGAGGTCGCCCGGCTCCAAACCACCCCCGTCGACGAGCGCGAACTTCAAAAGGTGAAAAACCAAATCGAAACGGAGTTCGTCACCGCGAACAGCTCCGTCGCAGGCATCGCCGAGTCCCTGGCAAACTACCACATGTACTTCGGCAACGCCGCGTTGATCAACACCGAAGTCGACCGGTACCTCGCCGTGACGCCCGCAGACATCCAGCGCGTCGCAAAGACCTACTACACACAGGACCAGCGCGTGACCCTGTACTTCCTCCAGCAACCTGCCCAGCCATGAAGCCCGTCTCCCTCCTCTTGCTCGCCTGCGCTTGGAGCGGCGTGCTTTCTGCCCAAATCGACCGTTCACGGGCGCCGCAACCCGGTCCAGCCCCGGAAATCACCATCGGCAAGTCCCACGTCGAAAAACTCGAGAACGGGCTCACGGTCATCGTCGTGGAGGACCACAGCCTGCCCCAAGTTTCGTGGAGCCTTTCCCTCGATTTCGTGCCGATGCCGGAAGGCCCGAAGGCCGGTGCTTCCCGCATGGCCGGGGAACTGCTTCGCGCCGGCACCCGCACCCGTTCGAAAGCGGAACTCGATGAGGCCGTGGATTTCATCGGAGCGCGGCTCTCCACCAGCGCCTCCGGTGCCTTTGCATCGAGCTTGACGAAACACAGCGCCACCGCCCTCTCCTTGCTCGCGGAAGTGGTCCTCACCCCCACCTTCCCCGAGGCCGAGTTGGAAAAGCTGCGGGCCCAAAACCTCAGCGGCCTGAAGGCGTTGGCCACCGACCCGGGGGGCATTTCAGGCAACCTGCGCGGCCGGTTGGTGCACGGCGCTTCCCACGCCTACGGCGAGGTGGAAACCGAAGCAACGGTCAAGGCCATTGCCCGCGAAGACTTGCAGATGTACCACGCGGGGTTCTTCCGGCCCTCCGTCGCCTATTTGGTCGTGGTCGGTGACATCACCCCTGCTGCCGGTGTCGCCGCTGCGAAGCAGCACTTCGGCGCGTGGAAGGACGAGACGGTTCCCCAGTTTGCCTTCCCGGTGGCAGCCGCCCCACGCGGAAACCGGGTGTGCTTCGCAGACATCCCGGGCTCGGTCCAAAGCACCCTCCACCTCACCCACGGACTTGACATCAAGCCGGGCCACCCGGATGCCATTGCATGCGCCGTGATGAACACGCTCCTCGGCGGCGGCGCCTTCGGTTCCCGGCTCATGCAAAACCTGCGGGAGGACAAGGCCTTTACCTACGGCGCACGTTCGAGCTTCGACCTCGACCCGGTGCACGGCACGTTCGACGCATTCGCAAACGTCCGCAACGAGGTCACGGACAGCGCGGTGGTGGAATTTTTGGCAGAAATCCGCCGGGTCCGCGACGAAAAGCCCTCCGTCGAAGAACTCGGAGCCATTTTGCGCTACATGAACGGCGGTTTTGCGCGCTCCCTCGAGCAACCGGAGACGGTGGCGCGGTTCGCCCTCAACATCGAGCGGTGGGACCTCCCGAAGGATTACTACGCGACCTACCTGAAGAAGCTCGCGGCCATCACCCCCGACGACGTGCAACGGGTGGCCAAGTTGTATTTGCGCCCCGAAAACTTGTACATCACCTGCGTCGGCAACCGCGCGGAAGTGGCGGAAAAGCTCGTTCGCTTCGATGCCGACGGTGCCGTGGAGTACTTCGATGCCTTTGCTGCACCTGTGAAGGACCTCGCGCCGGCTCCGGCGGGGCTGACGGTGCAGGAAGTGATCAACACCCACTACACGGCTTGTGGAGGCACCGCAGCCACGCAGCTGAAGTCGCTGCGGTGGGTGGGAACGGCTGAGTTTGGCCCCCAATCCGCCGGCAACTACACGCGCGAAGTGCTCTTCGGCAAAGGGCATCGCATCCAGCTGCGCGCCGGGGACATGACATTGCTCGACCAAATCGTCACGCCGGAATTTGGCAGCCAAACCCGCAAAGGGGCTGGCACGAAGGCCATGGAAGATTCCGAAATGGTGCCGTTCCGCGAAGCCCTTGCGGCCAACCGGTTGGTCGCTGCTGCGGCCGCCGCCACGGATGCCCTGGTGGCCGGCATCGGGTCGTTTGAGGGCCGCGACGTGCACGTCGTGGAGTGGACCGACGCTCCGGGATTCAGCCGCCGGTTGGAGTTTGACGCGGCGACCGGGTTCCTCGTGCGAGAAACCCGCATGCCTCCCGGCGAGGACACTGCGGTGGTGACGGTGTTCCGGAACTACACGAAGTTCGGCGGGGTGTTCGTGGCCACGGAGGAGGAGACCACCACCGCGGGACGCACCATCACCCTCCGATTTACCGCGGTGGAACCGAACGCCGCAGTCGATTCCCAGCCGTTTACCGCCCGATGAACTCCGCACCGCTCATTCAGCTCACGGGGGCCGCCGTGGCCCAATCCGAGCACGTCGTCATTTCCGGGGTCGACCTGACGGTCCTGCCCGGAGAATTCGTCTACCTCATCGGGAAAACGGGCAGCGGCAAGAGCTCGCTGCTGCGAGCACTTTACGGGGATTTGCCCCTGCACGCTGGATCAGGCCAGGTCTGTGGGATGGACCTCGACCGCATTTCTGGCCGCAATGTGCACCTCCTGCGGCGACAGCTCGGGATCGTTTTCCAAGACTTTGCTCTGCTCCCGGACCGCACGGTGGAGGCGAATCTGGAATTTGTGCTCCGGGCGACCGGGTGGCGCAATCCGAACGACATCCGCAACCGCTGTGCCGAGTGTTTGGCATGGGTGGGGCTGGGCACGAAGGGGTACAAGATGCCCGGTTCGCTCTCTGGCGGAGAGCAGCAACGCGTGGCCATTGCCCGGGCGCTCCTGAACGACCCGCCGCTCGTGCTGGCAGACGAGCCCACGGGCAATTTGGATCCGGACACGACCGAAGGCATCCTCGACCTGCTCCACGCCATCGCACGGGACAACCGGTCCGTGGTCATGGCCACGCACGACCATGCCGCGGTGGCGCGCTACACGGGGCGGATTTTGCATTGCACCGGGGGCCGCATCGTCGAAGAAGCTGCGGCGTGGACCGGAGCTTCCGAGGTCGAGGCGCCGGTATGAGTCGTCGGTTGGCCGTGGTCATACCGTGTTTGAATGACCTCGACGGACTGCGAAAGACCTGGGACGTGCTGGCGCAGGTGCGGGAGCACCTCGAAGTAGCGGTGATCGATGGCGGATCGACCGACGGGACCGCGGAAGCCCTGCTGGGCGGTGAATTTGACGCAGACCACATCGCCATCGGCGAGGACCGCGGGATTTACGACGCGATGAATCGGGGCGTTGCGCGGACTTCTGCGCCGTGGGTTTGGTTTTTGGGGGCCGGTGATTTGCCGGATTCTGCGGGCCTGCAGGCCGTGTTGCGCACCGCACTTGAGCCAGACGATTTGCACATTTTCCGGGTCGACCTGCTCCCGCCGCGTGAGCCCGGGGTCCCCGACCACTATCCGCCACGGTGGGACCGCAGCCTCCTGTGGCGGCACACCACGCACCACCAAGGGGTCATCTACCCCCGGCATCGGTTGCCCGCGCGCCCGTTCGATGACCGGTTCAAGGTGTTGGCGGATTACGGGTTGCACCTCGGGTTGTTTCTTTCCGGGGTGCAGGCGCAGCTGCATCCCGAACGTCTGTGTGCAGTGCAGCCCGGGGGGACCTCGCGCACCTTCCATGCGGGCCTGTACCGCGAAGAATGGCGCATGAAACGGGAGCGGCTTCGTGGAACGGCCCGCTGGATTCAGCCCTTCCTGCTTGCAGGGAAATACGGGTTCAAACGGCTCCGGCTGCGCTGAGCGCCTCGAGGATGCGGGGCGCATCGACGTCCCAGTGCAGGTGTTCGGCTGCATGCGCCGTGCGGCTGCGCCAAACGTCCCGATCCACCGCGAGCACCGCCCGGACCGCTGCCGCAAGGTCCTCCGGTGCAGGGCCCTCGGTCACCGCACCCACCGCGAACTGCTCCACCACCTTCCGCACCTCCGGCAGCCCTGTGGCGACGACCGGCACCCCCGCGTGGACGTAATCGAACAACTTGTTCGGCAGGCTCATCCGGTAATTGCCGTGGGCATCCCGATCCAGGCTCAGGCCCACGTCCGCCCCGGCGGTGAGGGTGCACAAGGTCTCAAACGGCAGTTTGGGGATGCAATGCAATCGCCCCCCGCCTCCCCCCGCGGTTTCCAGCGCACGCGCGGCGTCCCACTCTGCGCCCGCTCCGACCACCACGAGCCGCACGTCGTCGAGCACCTCCAGCACCTTCACTGCATCCAACACGCCCCGGTCCCGGTCGAGGTACGCTCCTTGCAACAGCAGGATGGGGAGGTCTGCAGGCACGCCCCACGGCGCAAACGCAGACCGGTCCGAACGGGGAGTTGCACCGCGTTTCAACGGCATGTTTCGCACCACCCGCGGGCGGCCAAACGCAGCACGCGGAAACCGGGCTGCAAACGCATCAGCGATGACGTCGTTGACGGTCAACACCGCCTTGAGCCCAGGCATCCACCTCCGCTCCCACCACCTCCAAAATCCCTGCACCCGGGGGCGCTCCTCCAACCCCGCATGTTCCGTAAAAAACTCGTGGCTGTCAAATACCACCGGCACCCGCCGCACCCAGCCCGCAAGCCGCGCCGGGAACAACGTGTCGAGGTCGTTTGCCCAAATGAGGTCGATGCTGCGACGGGTCAACAGGTCTGCCGCGAACACGAGTTGGAGCGAAGCGTAAAACCCCGGCCCTTCTTGAAACGGGAGCCGGTACCGCGTCGCAGTGATCCCCGCCGGAACCGGCGGCGAACCGGCCCCTCGCCTTCCGATAAACGTCACCTGAAAACCGGCCTGCTCGAGCGTCCCCGCGGTTTTGCGGATGCGTTGGTCGAACACGACGTCGTTCGAAACCAAAACCACCGCGTGCTTCATCCCATCGCCTCCCGGATCCGGGTCAAGGCACGCTTTGTGTACATCGGAAAATCCCCGTTCATCATCCAGGAATAGTACGACGGCTCCGCGCGCAACACCTCCGTCACCAGGCGCCCCTTGTGCTTTCCGAAGTTGAACTCTGCTTGACCGTCTTCCCGGTACACCATCCTCCCGGCAAAGTCCACAAAGCGTTGACGTTCGCAAAACTCATGCAAACGATCCATGTCGTCGGGCACCGGTCCGACCACGTTGCCGCGGCTGTCGAGCACGGTGGTTTCGCGGTACCGTTCCAGCTGAGCGAGCAGGATCTCGAGGGTGGCTTCTGCATCGGGCAGTGCTTCGTGCGCCCCGTCCAACTCTTTCCCACAGTAGAAGCCGTAGGCCGCGCGCAAGGTGCGCTGCTCCATGGCGTGGAAGATGTTTTGGACGTCGATCAAGTTTCTGCCTTCCAACGAGAACTCGATGCCCGCCCGCAAGAACTCTTCGGCGAGGAACGGGACGTCGAACTTGTTCGAATTGAACCCACCGAGGTCGCAGCCGTCGAGAAAGGCCGCCATCGATTTGGCATACTGGCGGAACGTCGGCTTGCCTTCCACATCGGCATCGTAAATCCCGTGAACCGCACTGGATTCCAGCGGAATCGGGCGTTCAGGATTCACCAACAGCCGATTGCCCGCGCCCCGTTCAGCCGGCTTGCTGGTCACCGTCCCGTCAGGATCGATGCGGATCATGGCCAACTCCAGGATGCGGTCGGAAGCCACATCCGTTCCGGTCGTCTCCAAATCAAAAATCACCAGCGGCCGCCGAAGTTTCAAGCGGCGCAGCGCCTCCCCGTCAAAACGCTCCATCAGGCGACGGGGCGATCGAGGTCAAATCCCTCCAAATAGTCCGCCACCCGGCGCACGAACGAACCGCCGAGCATGCCGTCCACCACCCGGTGGTCGTAGCTGTGGCTCAGGAACATGCGATGCCGAATCGCAATCGTATCGCCCTCTGGACCTTCCACCACCGCAGGCATTTTTCGGATGGCCCCGAGCGCGAGGATGCCGACCTGCGGCTGGTTGATGATGGGCGTGCCCATCACATTTCCGAAGGTGCCCACGTTCGAGAACGTGTAGGTGCCGCCGGCCGTGTCGTCGGGCCGCAGCTTGCCGGTCCGCGCGCGTTCCGTTAACTCGTTGACTTGGCGGGCCAAACCGACGAGGTTCAGCGTATCCGCATCGCGAATGACCGGCACGATGAGGTTGCCCGAAGGCAGCGCCGCGGCCATGCCCAAATGGATGCGCTTCCGCAAGACGATGCGGTCGCCGTCCACTGAAGCGTTCACCCCCGGAAAATCCCGCAGCGCCCGCGCAATGGCTTCTGCGAACAATGGCGTGAATGTGAGCTTCGTGCCGTGGGTCTTCTCAAACGCCGCCTTCATCCGCTCCCGCCACAGCACAATCCGCGTCACATCTGCTTCCACGAACGAGGTCACGTGGGGGCTCGTCGCAACCGAACGCACCATGTGCTCGGCGATGAGCTTCCGCATGCGGTCCATTTCGATGACCTCGTCTTCTGGGGCGATGGAAATAGACGGAGATTGAGATTGAGGTTGGGGTTGGGGTTGGGGTTGGGATTGGGGTTGGGGTTGAGGGGCGGAGGTGCGATTGCTGAGGTAGTTCAGCAGGTCCTGTTTCGTCACGCGGCCTTCCGCGCCCGTGCCCGGGACGCCGTCCAATTCCGTCGCACTGAGCCCCTCAGCCGCTGCGATGCTCCGCACAAGGGGGGAATAGAAGCGGGAACGGGAGGACGGGGTTTGGGTGGGGGGGGGGGTTGGGGGCGGGGTTGGGGTTGGGGTTGGGGTTGAGGTTGAGGTTGAGGTTGA
>Ga0172372_10002396_pt1 | contig 28453 bp, 19 predicted proteins | sample LakKiv5m_2_FD_114544 | JGI IMG/M metagenome (GOLD analysis project Ga0172372, IMG submission 114544) | Freshwater microbial communities from Kabuno Bay, South-Kivu, Congo - kab_092012_9.5m | ecosystem: Environmental > Aquatic > Freshwater > Lake | place: Democratic Republic of the Congo...
AACTAAATTGAATAATTTGTCATAAATATCATCGGAAATCATGGAATGTTCATTCAAATTTTGACTAAGTTTGTTATTCATATTAATATTGATATTGCTATTGCTATTGTTGTTATATAATGGTTTTTGGTTTATTAAATATAGTCCAGTAGGAATCGCCAAGTTAGAAAAAATATCTGATACCTTTACTTCTTTATTTGTTATAGCACTATTGGGAGAGCCGGAGCCAGCCGTTTGGGTCTGCTCAATTGTGTTGATAGTTTTCATAGGAGATATACCTTGATGTAATAATCCAGAATTTAAACTATATCCACCACTCATAATTACACCATCTTTTTCATAAAATATTAAATCGTTATTAGTAATAATAGACATATAACACTATATACTATTTTGATATAAATTAATTATTATAAATACGTTTAATTTCCGAAACGTATTTGACTTCACGTTTATTTTTGATATAATCCAAAATTTTATTAACTTGGTCTTCATTTTTTATAATATCTCGTAAACATGATTCTAAATATTTAAATGTTAAAGGCTGAGTATCTTTTACCTTAACAAAACGAATGCGTCCATCACTTATTTTGACGGTAGCATTTGACAAATTAGAATTTTCAACATGGGTAGCAATAGAATCATTTAATTCATTTTTTTGGTCACGAAGTTCTCTTAATTGCTCGTTTAGTTCCTTTATTTGATTATCAATAGAAACCCATTGTTGTATTTGGTTTTCAAAGTTCATTGCTTATTTTATACTATAAAATTATAAAATAAATAATAATTTATATTGCTTAAATATCTATTATACTATTACGAAAGTATAAGCACTTTATTTACGACGCATTGTCTTGGCTTTGCCTGCGGTATGGTGTCTGCGTGTTTTGAATTTTTGTTGCATTCCCAACAAAGTTAGGGGCACAATTGCTTGTTCCAAAACAGCTCCCCAATATCCACCCTTTTTGCCTCGGCTTCTGCTTCTAGCCTTTCCACCCTTTTGAGCGGCAGCAACAGGAGCAGGGGCGGCAGGAGTGATTACATTGCTAGTAGAAGAGCTATCCATTGTGCGTGTAAACTGACTCCATAAATCACCAACGTTGTTTAACTGGAATCCCCAGGCGCTATCAGGGTAGGGTCCTTGGTTTCCTCCCTTTTGAGATTTTGTTTTCGACTTGTTTTGTCCTCTTTGTCTTGATTTAAAACTCACGTTTCTATGTTTAGCCATTTATACAATATATATAGGAAAAAATAAATCATAAATTGTAAATCGTAAAACTTGGAATACTAAATGACGGTGTTGACAAATATCTTATTATTACGCAACAATGTTATTAGTATAACTAATATTGCTAAAATTAATATGAATATTAAAAAAACGAGCAAAATAATAAAATAAATATATGGATATATTTCGTATAATATTAAATCGGTAACAGGTGAAAAAATACGTTTAATTTCATTTCTTACATCTTCTGTTTGTAGTATGTCTAAACATTGTTTTATTAAAGAATTTGGCATAACTTGGTATAAAACTAGATAACAAAATTAAATCAGGTTTTTTGCGTGTGCTTTATTTATATTTACTTTAGGAATTTGAATACACCCATTTATTTATTTGCGTATTTGCGTGTTATTATTATTAATATTTTCTATTATTTGAATAAATGATTGACAATATTATTGAACCAACTATGGATTATGATTTTTCAAATATATTTTTAGGACCACCAACTACTATTCCTGGAGGTTCGTATTTTACACGTATTTTATACAAAAATAATAAAACATTATATATTCAAACCCCTAAATGTTTCACGAAACAGGGATTTATAAAAAATGGTAAAAAGGTGTATGCAGACTTGATGTTTGATAATAATGATAATATTTTTATTAGTTGGATTGAAAATTTAGAATCGAAATGTCAAGAATTAATTTATGTAAAAGGGGAATCATGGTTCCAAACCAAGTTAGAAAAAGATGATATTGAAACAGCATTTACTTCTCCTTTTAAAATTTATAAATCAGGTAAAAATTATTTGCTTAGAGTAAACGTAAAACCAAATATTAAAATATATAGTGAAACGGATAGTATTATAAATATAGAGGATATTTCACAAGAAAAACTGTTAATATCTATTTTAGAAATACAGGGTATAAAATTTACTTCTAGAAATTTTCAAATAGAAATAGAACTTAAGCAATCTATGGTAGTTAGTCCAGACCCCTTTTTAGATTCTTGTTTTATTAAAAGAAGTGATAAATCACAAGTTCCATCACAAAAAAATATTAATGAAAGTGTAGTGGGAATTGTTTCAGCAATCGAAGATAACACGAATACTGTTATTCATATTGATACAAACAAACATACTTTAGAGACTGTAAAAACAGAACCATATAATTTAACTATTACACCTGACAAATCACAAGTTCAAAAAACAAATAGCAATATTAATGCTAATACAAATACAAATACAAATACAAATACAAATACAAAGAATAATGATATTTTAGGTTTAGAAGAAATCACAGATTTAGTATTTGAAGAAGATGATGATAAAAAACAAGAACAAGATACAAAACCAATGGCAAAAGTGGAATCAAAAGTGGAATTTGGAGATGAGAATATTACTTTAGAAATAGAAGATTTAAATAAAGATGTTAAAAAAGAAATAGATGACCCTAATGATTTAAAAGAAATGGAGCTAGGAGATAGTTTAGAGAATTTAGAAACTATAACATTGAAACAGCCAAATCAAGTATATTATGAAATTTATAAAAAGGCTAGAGAGAGAGCAAAGCAAGCAAAACAATCAGCTATATTAGCTTATTTAGAAGTTAAAAATATAAAAAAGACATACATGTTGGATGATATTGATGAAAGTGACGATGAAGATTTTAGTATGAATGAAATAATGGAAAATTGATAATAATAATTTTTGATAATAGAATAGGTTTCTATAATTCGAACAATTTCCAGACTAATTATTTTACAATTTAGATAAGTGAAATGTTTAGTAATAACTATAACTATTAATTAAATGTTTGTCAAACAATTAATTAATAATTTGAAAAATATTTTATCGCTAATTTTATATAATGAGTGACTTTATTTCTAAAATCTTGGCAGTCTTCCCAAAAGAGGTTAAAGATAATTGGATTTTAATTGTGTTGGCTATCATTGGATTCGTATATTTATTTAAATACTTCAACTCAAAGGGAATGTATGGTAGTGAAATGATGGAGTCCAATGAACAACCTGCTTACCAAAATGAGCGCAAAAATGGTCCTCTACCTGCTGAGGATATTGAAGCAAAGGGCAACGAGCGCTATTCTGATGTAGCTGGTGGTCAATCTGGAGTTCAAGGAATCCCAGCATCATGCGGCAAGCCAAATGTTCAGGACCCTTCTGAGCTTTTACCCAAGGATACCAACAGCCAATGGGCTCAATTGAACCCTGCTGGCCAAGGAGACCTTGCTAACATTAACTTGCTCAAGGCTGGTTACCACATTGGTATTGATACCGTTGGTCAATCTTTGAGAAATGCCAACTTACAGATTCGTTCTGAGCCTCCTAATCCCCAAGTTAACGTGGGACCCTGGAATGCCAGCACAATTACCCACGATTTTCTTAGACCACCTTTGGAAATTGGACAAGGAAGTCAATAAGCATAAATGCTAACAAAAATATTATCAATTTTAACAACATAAATTTTATTTATCAAAATCTTTATATTCATTAATTTTACACATATAAATATTTTGTGAACATAAACCCATATAAAAATTAGTAATCGATTATTACGCTGTTATTTTAGTTTGTCATTTATAAAGTATTTATATATATTAGACAAATATGTTTGAAAGAAGTGATATGTTGTTTTATATAATTTTAGCGTTTATTTTGCTGTTTTGTTTAAAAATATACAAGGACTCAGATGCTTATAATTTAAAGTGTATTATATCTGACGTGGATGGTGAAAAATATTGCGTAAGAGAGCGGGCAAAATTAGAATTAGCAGCAGATTTGTTAGCAAATGTGACCAAAAAGTGTAAAGAATTGGTTGCGTATGTAGCAAAAAAATATCCAGATAACGAGGATGTACAGCGTCTAGTTCAAAAATTTAATCCAAATAAAATATCTGAAACGCTTCCTACAAGCGAATACACAGCATACAGTGAAAACAAAGGCGAAAAATTGGCATTTTGTTTAAATACATCAAAAAAGTCGGACGCAAAATTAATAGATTTAAATACATTAACTTTTGTTGCGATACATGAATTGTCTCATATTATGACAAAATCAGAGGGTCATAAACAAATATTTTGGCAAAACTTTAAATTTCTACTAACTGAAGCAAAGGAAGCAAATATATATATGCCGGTGGATTATAAAAAAGACCCACAGCCGTATTGTGGTATGAATATTACAGATAATCCATATTATGATTTGGCTTAAATTGAGAACAATCAAATTTATAGTTTAGCAGTTACAATATAGAAAATAATAACATATATAATTATAATATATATGTCATTATTTCCAATATTTAAAGTAAATATAGTGAATGGCAGAGACAAAAATAAGCCAGATAAAATTGTGGTATTTTATGGAAATAATTTAGATAAAAATATAATCGAAATAAACAAATTATTTCAAAAAGACCCATCTAACAAAGTATTTGATAATATTTTTGATAGTATCGAGTTGGCTACTATACAAAAAAACAATATATCAGTTATTTTTGTCGATTATATGATATATATAGATGATAGCATCGGTATAATAAAACTCAAAATATTTGAAGCTTTACAAAGAAGTGTATCTATGGATGAATTGTATTTATTTTGTTTAAAACGAGAGAAGTTAAATCCTATTACTGTTTATCAAAATTTAACACAAAATGATAAACTAACTTTAACGAAGATTCGATTGAATCAAATACTTTTAAATATTTATGATACAGATGGAGAACTTATGAATTTTGACTTGCCAAATAAAGAGAAATATACATTTGATGATATAATTAAACTAGATTTATCCGACCGTGATTATATGGTAGCAAATGTGTTAGGACAAAAATTTGTTTTTAGTAGCGAATATCCATTTGTAGCAAATCCATATTTAATAACAGAATACGACGCATTGTTGGAGCACTCTAGAAGTGAAATGTCGTCCTTGAATAATAATTTATTGTTGGAGACAGGTCCTATATTTAATAACACAATTTATGTTTGTCTAGCACAGAATGTTTTTGAAAAGGACAATATATCAATCGATTATACAGCGAAAATATATTTTCCATTTTTATACAAAGATAATATAACTACTGTTGAAAAATTAGATAGCAAACGAAATACATTAATAAATAACACTGTCATAAAGATATCGGAAAGAAACAATAAAAATGTTAGTTTGTTTTATGATATATTTCGCTACAAAAAAGAAAGCGGTAAATTTTCCGAAAATACAAACAAAAAGGGAATTACTTTTATTAAAATAACAATGTATCCAGATTTTAAAATAAAAATACCAATTGATGTTATATTTAAATTATTACATGCTACAAAAGAGTCGCCTCTAATTAAATTCAATCCAGAAACGCGTCAAGAAAATATTTATCGTTTATATGCGGAACAAATTTCTATAGATGGTCGTAAAATTCCTTACCTAAATAAAGCGAATATATTGAAAATGGTAAGAAATATTGGTAAAAATAAGAGTGTCTCAGTATACACAAATATTGTATATAACGGTGTAACATATAATATGGTTTGTGAATTTTATGATAATGGTTCTATTTCAGTATATCCATTTACCGACCATTTCTCTTCGCCTATTTTAATTAAAAATGATAATTCCAATCCATTTGAAGATATAGATAGTATTATTGAATTAACTATAAATCCATTAATTCAACAGATAAAACCATTTTTCGAACAAAGTGGGCTTGAATTGTCATTATTTAAGTCTATTCAGTCGACAAATGTAGAGATTCGAGATTTACAGTATCAAACAGTTTATTCTATTAAGACATCTATAAATATTGGCAAGTATATTGGCTGCGTTTCTAGTATTTTTGCTGTAGAAAAAGATGAATTAGAAGGAAAAAATAAGCAGGCTATTATGCGTTTAAAACGTGTATCCAATTTTAACAAACGTGACAGTCAAGAAGCATTTATTATTGAGAAAATAGACCAAGGATTTAAATTTGACGAAATAGTATTGGGGTTAACTGAAAATTACGATAATATGGACGAAGAAATTGCTATGGAATTAATATCTAAAATCAGGAATGAATTAGAACTTACACGTGGCGCCAATCGACGTCGTGATTTGATGATTAAAATAAACCCTGGGTTTAAAACTACAGTAGAATTAAATACAATAAGTAGCGAAATAACGGTAACAGTTAGTGGTATAAATGATATATATTATTTAAATACTGTTCCTATTTATATTGATTCTTTTGTTAGAATTACGCAAGATTCTAAAAGCACTGATATACCTGCGTCCCAAATAAAAAAACTGTGTTCTGGAAAAGAAATTGAAGACATCGAATTTGAAGATATTGTGGCTCAATCGGAAAAAAACATTGGTGAAAATAGTGTTCCCATTTTTCAAAATGATTTTGTTATTTATCCTGACAAGAAACAAGTATATAATGAATTAGAAGTGGGTGAAAATATGGATGATTTATTATATAATTTGGGCTTTGAAGAGGAAGATATAGAAGTCAACAAAGGTGGGCAACCAAATGATTCTGAAGAACTAGATTTAAATGATTTATCCAGTTTATCAGAAGCCAAATTGTCTGAATCCAGTTTATCAGAAGCCAAATTGTCTGAATCCAGTTTATCAGAAGCCAAATTGTCTGAATCCAGTCTTTCAGAAGAAATTGAGAAACCACCAATTGTCGCAAAACCTACAGTAGAATTAGACGAAAGTTCATTAAGCGACTCAATTGAGAAACCGAAACAAAATATTCCAGATATAATACCTAAAGAATCTAGACATATAACTGAAATAGAAGAGGAGGAGTTATTCATCGACAAACCAAGGGATAAAAAGGATAAAACAGATAAGACAGATAAAAAAATTATGGAAATTGGAAGGGAAATGGAAAATACAGTGCGAGACATTACTGGTATGAAGTTAAAATATCCAAACCCATTTTCAGCTCGTTTAGAAAACCGTGCTCCTCAGTTATTTGTAAGAGCAAAAAATGAGAAGATAGATGTTTATACAAGAATGTGTCCATTTAGTTTAAGTGACAGAAGACAACCAGTTATATTAACAAAAAAAGAGAGAGATGAAATGATAGCAGAACATCCAGATGATATTAACGAAGAAGCGGATTTTATAGAGTATAGCACAGACCCAACAGATTCGTCTAAGAAATTTTATTATACTTGCCCTCGTTACTGGTGTTTATTAACAGACAAAATGGTTACTGAAAAAGATATATTAGAAGGCAAATGTGGACCTAAGGTCGATAAAGTAGAAGACGCAATTATTCCCAATAAAGCAGACGAAGTTCCAAAAAATAGATATGTTTATCAATTTTATGATGATAAAGAGACAAAGTATCCCGGCTTTCATAAAAAACAAACCCCTTCAGGGTTATGTATTCCTTGTTGTTATAATAAATGGTCAACTTCTGAAATGAAAACTAGAAGAGACATATGTCAAGGAAAACAAGTGGATGATAAACAACCAGACGGAAAGGAAATAGGTCAACCAGAAAAAGAATTAAAACGCGATATTCAAGAGGTTGAAAATTATGTAAAGGGTCCCGAAAAATATGGACCACAATTGGGCAAAGAACGTTGGGGATTCTTACCAATTGTTGTTCAAAAATTTCTCAATGAGGTAAATGAAGAGTGTCAAATAAGTAAAACAAATACAAACTTGAAACCCAATCATATGTGTTTGTTAAGACACGGAGTTGAAACAAGTTCGCAACAGTCATTTATAGCTTGTATGGCAAGTGCTATGTTTTATGGACAATTAGATAAAACGAAAAAACCGCTTATACAAAAATATCTACCTAATGCTAAAACCAATGTCCCAACTATTAAAGAAATGAAAGAAATAATTATAAACGCCATTGATGTAGACAAATTTATTAAATATCAAAATGGTGATTTAGTCACTAGTTTCGCAAATACAGAATTAGAAGTCGATATTAATAAACCAGAATACAAGAAATCTGTGTTATACAAAAAAATACAAAAAGCAGCTTCACAAATGGTGGAAACTAACGAAGACGATGAACATGATGAAGAGTATAAAACAAATCGCGAAACCCAGTTGGCATTTTTCACAAAGGTGGTTCAATCCTTTGAAAACTTTATATCCTTTTTAAGAGACAAAACAATACAAATTGATTATACATATTTATGGGATATAATTTGTATGCCAAATCCATCACTATTTGAAACAGGATTAAATCTAATTATTTTAGAAATTCCTGACGATGATATTACAAATAATATTGAACTCGTTTGCCCAACCAATCATTATTCTTTAAATACTTATAACGCACGACGTCGCAGTTTATTTTTAATAAAAAGAGATGTATATTTTGAACCCATATATGGTTATTTTACAGATGAAGCCACAAATAGATTATTGGTAACAAAAACATTTAGTGAATATGATAGACAATTACCTAAGTCATTGAAAGCATTTTTTACAAAAATAGTGAAACCAACATTGGGTGAAAAATGTCGTCCACTTTTAAGTAGACCAAATGAATATAGATTTAAACAGCCTATGTTATTAGATGAGCTAATACATTTGTTACAGCATAAAAAATATACTATTATTGAACAAATATTAAATTATCAAGGAAAGGTTATTGGTTTGTTAGTTAAAAATGATAAAGGTATGGAAGGGTTTATTCCTTGTTTTCCATCCTCACTAACAACCTTAAAAAATAAAAAATCAAGTGAATCAGGTGAAACAGACTTTGGGTTTTCATATGTGTCCGATGATATTTGGAAACCTTATAAAGAGACATTTGATTTTTTAAAGGAATATTATAATTATAATGATAATATTAGTGGTGAAGAGGCAGAAAAAACAAATTGTTCAGACGAAGGCAGATTTTGTAGAGTTGTAAAAGATGAACAGGTTATTGGGTTTTTAACAAATACAAATCAGTTTATAAGAATTTACGAGCCAGTTCCAGTTGCTTTGGTCGATAATAATATTAAAACAATCACAAGTAATGATGCCATTGTGGCAGACATGGAGATACTAACTACGACAAAAAATGATTCGAAACGTATTGATTATATTAAAAGGATACAATTGGAAACCAATTTTTACAATGCGTTTAGAAATACAATTCGAATTTTATTTAATGATTATTCCAACAGTGAAAAGAGAAAAGCAATACAAGATGTATGTAGTCAACGATATGGTTTATATAGACAACAGTTAAATAAAGTTATTGAAATGTTACACGATTTAGTGGATAATGCCGTAATATTTTATACAAAAGAAAATGGTTTTGATTATAAAGCAGTAAATGAAAATGAAATACACACTTGTATTTCGAAATTAAAAAATAATTGTGATAACGTTTCATCTATGTCTAGTGTTTGTAGAATAATAGATTCTAAATGTACTTTGATAATACCAAAAGAAAATTTGATTACATATTCGGATAACGAAATATACTATTATGAGAGAATGGCAGATGAGCTCATTAGATATAATCGAATAAAGTCATTTATATTTAAACCACAAGCATATTTGTCATTTGGGCAAATTAAGTATAATTTACGTAATGATGAAATAATTGTATTACAAGATTTATTGAATGTCGACTTTTTTAAAAATTTGGAGCCAGCAGAAATAAATAACTTTGCGAAAAATCAAACATACGATACAGCGGCTCCTATTATAACACAGGCGTATAATAATGAGTTCAAACTAGATGATGAAGAAGGTCCTAGATTACAAGCTCAACAAGAGAGAAATTGTCTTCCATCAAATCCTGAAAAAATAACATCAGTTGTCTGGAAAAAAAACTTTCCTACAAAATATTCAGAAATATTATATGGTGGAAATAATACGTGTTCCTTTTATTTAATAATAGATATACTAGCGAAGGTTAAAGGTATACAAACTTCGATAGAAGAAGTAAAGAGAGTTTTAATATCCGAATATATGAGACTTTGTGATAATAACAGAGATAAAACTAAATTAGAAAAGATAATTAATATTTTAAAAGAAGAGACCCAAGTAGATGCTCCTCAACTGGAAGAAGGAGGTTTACTGACATTTGAAAAAATGATTAATCAAAAACAGTATTACATGGTTAATTTTGATTTATGGATTTTACTAAGTAAATATGAAATACCAAGTATACTTATTTCTAGTAAGGAAATACCTGAAACCAGATACAACAAAAATGTGTTTACAACTTTTACACCACAAAATAATAGAGAGGCAAAATATGTATTTATTTTAGCACCAGCTTTATACAAGAGAGAATCCATAAAAATTCCAGAGTATAAAATTATAATGAATGAAGATAAGCAAATTGAAATAAGCTTAGATTCATTAAGAGAACCAGAAAGTGTGAAAGAATCTATAGAAAATTATTATAATGTTGATGAATATGTTGATACTGTTTATGAGAAAGATATCACTACAAAATATAAACCAAAAAGAAAGGGAGTCAGAAATATTGAGTTTGTTTTTGAAGATGAAGCCGAAAAGCCTGTTCCAGCGGTTATTCAAGAACCAGATGGCAAAAGAATAGTAAAAATAAAAAAGGTCAAAAAAATAATGCCTACTATATTTTTGGAAGAAGATATTGAAGATAATCCACCACAAGAAGAGAAACCTATAGAAACTCCTGTTAGATTAGAAGATATACTAAGGTTAAGAGAAGAGGCAAACATTGAAAAGGTTGAAAAAACTAGAAAACGTCGTGAAAAAAAACTGGCAGTTAATCCTCACGGAAAAACTAAAAAGAAGTTACCTAACATAGAATTTAATGTGTTATCATAGTTAGTAACGAATATAAACCAAACTCAAAAATTATATATTATATATTATATATTATATATTATATTCATACGCATTATTAATCTCATCGTCACTATCGCTTTCGCTTTCACTATTGCTATTATTATCATATATGTTAAAAAGGTTGGAATACTGTGATGTCCCGGTTGTTATATTATAAAAACCAATGTGTTTTGTGTTAAATGTATGTGTTGTTTTAAATTTTTTTATATTTGTTAATAATGGATTTTTATTAGAATAGTATGTTATGACCTTAACAGTTTTCCTTCCGAAAAAATTATTAAAATCATAAAATACTTTTAATTTACTGAATAAAACGGATTTGTGAGATTGTTTTCTATTATTATTCGAATCGTAATAAAAAATGTAATAATACAATAAAAATGGTCTAAAAATTTCTACTAATAAAGATTTGGGAAAATCTTCATGAATTTTTAGTTTTTTTGTATAATAATTTTCTTTTAACATTAACATTACCGATTTAAATAATGTATTCGCAGGTGAATTCATAATATATTTTTCAATAGCAGTTTGTCTTAGCAATGACTCATTTTTATTATTAAATGCTTCTTTATTAAATCCTTCAATAAAAAATAAATGAAATAATACTGAAATAAGTCTTGGACTATCTTTCATTTTAAAATAAATGTTATATAAGGTGGATAAGTTAAATGTCTCATTATTATAGGGATTCTTTGGTATTAGTGGTTCGGTAAAAAAATTAGGAGCATTTGTTATAGCTGTCTCTATAATATGTATTAAATCATTCAAGTGAAATAAATAAATAGATTTTGATTGTATTAAAACAAAAGTATTCACATCATTTATGTCTAGTGGATTTAATGATAAATCATTTGTAACAACTCTTTTGTATTTTTTGTATCTATATAGGTTCGCAAATTTACAAAACGAAAAATATTTTTTTTGGGCGTCTGAAAAAGCAAGTAATATTTTTTCTTTAAGCTGTTTTGAAATAAATATATTTTTGAATATTTTTTTTAAACTTATTATTTTTATTTGAGCAAATAAACTAAAATTAGTTTCATTTTTATATTTTGGTCTCGTTCTATTAATATTTATTTTGTCTTGAATATCATCTATTAAGTAATAAATATAAGGAGAAATATCGGCACTTTTTTTATTGATGTTAGTTGTTCTATTTATATATATTTGGGGATTAAATGGGGATAATTCATCTCCTGCTATCAATGATGAGTCTTGAAATGTATAACTATTTCTCTTGATGCTATTTTGTAATATATTAAAAAAAATATTCATAGATTATTATCTTTTTAATTTTTTAATATATTATTTTGATTATATTGTAATTATTATAAAATTATTATTGTTTTATTTTTTATTTTTTGATTTTTTGATTTTTAAAATGGTTTATAATCATCATTCATATCACCCATTTCTTCTATCTTAATATTTGTAATATTTGTATCTATTGTTAAATTCTTTATGCTACAAGGTTCGTCTTTTGTCTCTAATCCTGAAAACAACTGGTCTTCAATCAATTCTTCATTTGACTTATATTCCATCTTATATTTTTCATCTAATTTAATCATTTCATTAATATCCAGTACAACTTGAAATGCGGCTGTTCCATACAACCCTTCTTGACCACACATAACGTTAGCGGAAATTCCTCTCATTGTATCTAACTCAGCATGTCTTGCTGCTTTCAAAAACATTTCCGGTGTTTCTTCGAATGATGCTTTTGCTATAGGACCAATATCATCATTATTAATTCCATGTCTAAATATGGAAATCATCTTGTGACTAAATGTCATTCTATCGCATAATAATGTCATATGGTGAGCATTTACATAAGCATCATCAAACTCCAACACATCTGATAATTCGTTATACAATGCTTGTCTAGCGGCTTCCATGCCTAACACATTGTATATTTCAATAATATCGTTACTGGATGTTCTATTTGGGTCAATGTAATCTAGACCTAACGCATCTAACATATTAGTTCCAATGGTATCCAAAACCCATATATCACGTTTCACATATGCTCCAGCATTTTCTACTAAGTTGTCCTTAATTTTTCTAAGTATCACCTTATCAATATTTTTAATGCCTCGCAACACAATGTTATTAAGCAAAGCATCTTGGAAATTCTTTAATAAATATATCTGGTCAGATTGGTCTAGTGGATTCAATTTAGTTTTCTTTTGACTTCTATTGGAATTGTTATTAATTATATTGTTCATTCTAATTCTAAATACCAGTTTATCGGCATTGTAATCCGAATAAACACAAGATATCTCATCTTTATATGTATTATTTAGTGTAAAATTAACATCATTCATTGTTATATTTTTTTCCAACATTGTCTCAGGGTCTAATACCATTCGAATAATCCACTTAGATTTCTCTTGCTCATTTTCATTATTACCTGGTTCTGTAAGTTCCATACATTCCGCAATCATATCTTCAAATTCTTTGTATTGAGCCATTGTAGTTTTGTCTTCTTCTATTAACGTATGTAAATCATCTGGGTCAAAGCATATTTCAATTGATTTCACAATTTCCTTCAACTTTGTATGCTCTAACATATATTGAATTACATTCGCCTTTTCTTTATCAGTCTCATCTTCTGGCTTTAAGTATACAGTTAATGAAGGATTTTTCAATGAAGCAGACAAAGCTAATAACTCCTCCATTCTTGGCACACCACGAGTTACATTGGATTTTGAAGCAACCCCCGCAAAATGAAACGTATTTAGTGTATTATGAACTATAATACCATAATCCGTCATAAATGTTTGGTTTGCTGGAACTGTAAAATCGTATACATAATCAGTTTGGTCTGGAATAATAATCTCAATATTAACAATTTCGTCCCAAACTACATCTGATGATGCTGCTTGTTTTAGGATTTGAAGTTCATTCGCAATGCTTTCGGCTTTTTCGTGTGCCTCAAATACTTCAATATACTTTTGTAAAGTTCGTCGTCCAATTGACTCTTTCTTTGTCCAACGTCCATAGTTTCTACTTTGGCCTGGTAATCCAAGTGTTTTGCCGCATTTGGCAATTACTTCGCCGAGTCCATTAATTTTATCAATTTCATCTGGTAAATTAGTCGCTTCATTGCGTTCACAATACTTTACCAAATTCATTAATTTATCAGGATGGACAAGACTTCCGATTTGGTCTTGATATGACTTGGAATACTTTGCGGAAATTGACAAGTTATAAATAGTTGAACCTTTTACAAAGTTTTCCTTGATGGAACCAAATATGTCGAAATAGTTTAATAATAATGCTATATCTTTTATCATTTGTTTACTACGACTACATACACGAATTTGATGATGTTTATCATCGGATTGGAAGTTACCGTCGCCATCAAAATATGATTGTATTAATCCTGCTTTAAATTCTAATGGCGCTAGGAACGCAAATTCTGGTAAATGTTTAACAAACGAGCCATTATTACACGTTCTCAATAACATATCCGCAAGTGGTTTACAAGTAAATATTGTTGTCATTCCTGGTCCATATTCACCTGGTTTGTCATTAAATTTACATGTTTTACCAAATCTCTTAGCAAATAGTTTTGTATTTTCTATGAAATGTTCTGAAATATTTGTAATATTTATGACTCCAGTTACAGTTTGTTTTCCAGAGTTTTTACTTAAATGACCCTCTGCTAAATATGCTCCGATGAACCATCCAAACAAATAATCTAATTTATGTTCAGTTCCATCTATCATAATTGTGTCATTTATAAAACTATTATCAATATGTTTTGCTACAGGAATTCTCATTCCTTCTTTCAAATCCGCCCCAACAATTGGAACAACTGTTTGGTTATCACGGATTAAATGTGAATGACTTAATGTTGTTGTTACTTTTCTACCACTTCTGGTGGTGACCTTTACTAAATTACCATTTACTGGGTGACGACTGACGTGCGATATTTTATTCCAGTGTGTTTTCTCTTTTCCATCTACACCAATAATATAATATTCGTCATCAAGTGCGTCTAATAATGTTTCCACACTGTCTACGTGACCAGTATTAAAGGTATATTGAGGATTTTTTTCGATTAGTGTATCACATAATTCTCCAATTGGTCCTGAGACCATAGAAATTATTTTTGAAATTTTATTTATTTTTACACACCTAATATGCTCACAAAATGGACTGCTCATTTGCGTGGTTGGCTCTCCAATGCTCTGGGCGGCAATCATTCCAACCATTTCACCGGGGGCAACAAGTGCGCGTTTATAATCAAGTATAATAGTTTGTAACAATATATCAAGTGCCTTCTTGTTGAAGCGTTTATTAATAAGTAAATCTTTTGGAGACAAATAGTAAAAGTATAATACTTTGAATAGTTCGGTAGGTGGGGCAAAGTGTATTTTATTTAAATTCCCAAATGCCTCTTCAATCATTTCAAATGCTTCTAATAAAGTGATATCAACAAGTGAGTTAGGGTTGATATTTTGTTGTCCCATAACATTTTTAATAATATACATAAACGCAACAGGAACGCGAACAATTTTTTCTGATTTGTAATTAAATATATTTTTGATAATTTTATCTCGACTTGTAATCATATAATCGGTGTAAAACTTACATTTTTCTTTAATAGTTTGTTCTTGTTTCTTTTGTCGCGTAAATGCGGCTTTAACAAACATACCAGATAATGCCTTTGTTTGAGTTTTATCTTCAGGAATATTTATGTGAGCATAAATTTCTTGTAAATTCATTTCAACAATAGGTATTTCTTGATTTTCTACTTTAATAGTGTCAATTGAATCTTCGCCGTAGGCAAACTGAACAATTTTACCTTTATTTGTTCGGATTGTCATATCATAATTGACCATTAAATCCTCAAGGGCTTTAATCAAACGTCTTTGAATGTATCCTGTTGTGCTGGTTTTTACTGCTGTATCAATAAGACCAATACGACCACCCATAGCATGAAAGAACACTTCTTGTGGAGATAAACCATCAATATATGAGCTTTCAACAAAGCCACGAGATGCGGGCGAGTCATCGTATTTTGTATAATGTGGAAGTGTTCTGTGTTCAAAACCATAAGGAATTCGTTTTCCATCCACGTTTTGTTGACCCAAGCAAGCGGTCATTTGTTGAATGTTAATTTCTGAACCCTTTGAACCGGCATTAAACATAACAACAAACCTATTATCTTTGCTCAAATTTTTAAGTGATTCTCTTCCTGCGTCGTTTTGTGCTTTACTTAAAATATTATTAATTTTTGTTTCAAATTCTTCTTGATTTGTTTTTCCTGAATTATTTTCAAATACGCCGATTTGAACTTGGTCAATTAATTTTTTAACATCTGCTTTTTTATCGCTAATAATACTGATAATTTTAGCATTTGTTGTAGCATCTGTAATCAAGTCACTGATACCAACACTGAAAGCACTTTGTTTCATATATTCAGTAACAATGTTTTGTAAATCATCTATAAATTTAGCGGCAGCCATGTTTCCAAAACTATTACAAACACGATGGATAAGTCCTTTTGTTCCAGAACCTAAAATTCCTTTATCCATTTGTCCGCGAATATATTGACCATTTTTAATCTCAACGATATTATTTGAAGTTTCTGGTTTCTCTTTTTCATCGCTATATTGCTTATTTTTTACCTTTAATGAAATAGGAGGAAATATTTGCGATAATACTTCGAAGTTTGTGACTTTATCTTCTTTTGATTTTCCATCAAATAAAGCTGCTGTGTTAACACGATTGAACATCATTAGCAAATTCATCGCGTCTTTTTGAGTAAACTGAATATTCTCTCTTGTAAATCTGTATGAACCAAGCATAGAATCTTGGTATATTCCTATAATTGCCGCATTGTTTCCAGGACTAATAATTTGATACGGCACTGCGGCCAAATTGAGTAATTCTGATTCTGCCTCTGGGTCCTGTGGCATATGTAAATTCATTTCCAATGAATATCCCTATGGTTTCCCAAAGGGTCGGAGTACACCTTGTGCCTCATCAGGTTGATTAGACCTTCATATGAGACCCGTAACCGTCTACTCTCTGAACCTTCCCCGTGCTCTATCATAACGAGTTTAGGGGCTTGGCTGCTGATTATCCAATCCTTCACATTTTTACCATTGGCTTCGGCTATTAACCGAGTTCCTCTAACACTTTTCAGAGTTAGAGTGGTAGTGAAGGCTCTAAGGAACTTCCAGCAATTTGGTCACGTTGCTAAATGATTCTTTAAATATTTTATAAATTCTATTGCACTTAATTTACTTTCATCTAATGAAATATGAACTCCACCAAAATCAGCTTTAATTCTGTCTATATAAACATACCAACCATATTGCGAATTATTTCTTTTTAACGGTTTAATATATTTTTCAATATCATCATCTATATGTTTGATATTTTTAAACCTTTCAAATTTTTTATCTTTATGATAGTTTAATACCCCATTAGACACACGTTTTTTGCTTTCATCACTATGAGTAAATACACTACCTCCATTCTTCAAGTTATACCCATTAGGATACAAAGAATTTAACTCTTTAATGTAGTATATTTCTCGTTCATCAGCATTTGATATTTCACAACATTCAATTAATTCAACCACAAAATCAGCAACACCATATTTTCTGATGGCATTATTTAAAAAGTGTGATTGATTTTTCTTTGTTGAGAAAGCTTCTGATATGTGACATCTAAATCTGCCTTCGTGTCCATATGGTCTATATCGTTTATGGTTTAATATATGAGATACAGCTTGACCAACATATATTTTTCCATTTGATAGATTTACTATTTTATATATTTCGCAATATCTTTTTGACTCATCATCTAAAATGGTATTTGATAGTTCTAAATGTTTTGATGGTTCCATTTATTATAAAATATGTATTTATGTTTAAGTGCTTTTATTAAGAATCAATTAACTAGGGAGTTGCACGCTTTTCACGCTCCCTGTTGGGGACAAAATGTTCTTTACATATGTCTATCCCCGTCAAACGGTTGTTCCCAAGGGTTTCCCAAAGGGCCGGACTGTATCTTAAGCAGATTCAGGTTGATTAGACCATCATTATCTACCGGCTTCCGTTCAGTCTCTGAATGCCTTTCATATCCTATCATAACGGATTTAGAAAGTAGCACTGCGGATTGCCCAATCCTTCACATTTTTACCATTGGGTTCGGCTATTAACCGAGTTCCTCTTATTTCTTTCAAAACAAGAGTGGTAGTGAAGGCTCTAAGGGGTTTCCCGCAACAAGAAGTCTTGCCTCAAATGAGACTAGGGAGTTACACGCTTTTCACGCTCCCTGTTGCCGACGTTGACTAGTTGGAACTAATCTGTGACGATTTGTCATCACAAGGTTCATCGGCATTGTATGGTTTAGTATCGGCTACATTCATTCTAAATGTATCACCTTTTTTCATAATTCGAGCGATGTGACACATCATACTCATTCTGTGTAGTGTTGGTTGACGATTAAATAATATAGCATCACCGTCCATCATATGACGATGAACAATATCTCCATCTTCCAACACAATAACTTTTCTATCTAAATAACGAAGCGTAATCGACACTCCATTCGATTTTTCTAATATTTTAGCTCCAGGCCACACGTCAGGTCCATTTTGAACTAATTTAGTTAAGAAATCTTTATTGACACGATTAACAATTACAGGTTTCGTAATATTTTTAGCAATTTTCATAGGAATGCCTAATTCTCTAATGGAAATATTAGGGTCCGCAGTAATGACTGAACGAGCACTAAAATCTACACGTTTGGCCATTAAATTGCCTCTCATACGACCACCCTTGCCGTTCAATCTATCCATAATTGATTTCAACGGACGTCCCGAACGTTGTGCTACTGGATTAGAACCAGGTATTTTGTTATTAATTTGACTAGCTACGTGATATTGTAGCACATCCATCCATTCATTAATAACATTTTCTGGTGCGTTATTTTGAATTTTCTCTTGTATAGTTTTATTAGTTTTAATAATATTTACTAAAATATGACTTAAATCGTCTTCAGAACGTTGTTGAGCATCATGCTTTACAGATGGTCTAACTGCTGGAGGAGGAACTGCCATAACTTGACAAATCATCCAATCAGGACGAGACCAAATAGGACTGAATCCCATAAAGGTAACATCTTCATCGGAAATACGCTTAAATATTTTTAATACTAGTTCAGGAGTCAAAGGAATGACAATATTCTCATCTTCTTCTTCACTAGTATTTGGCCATTCAGCATACAATGAAGCAATCCCTTCTTTTTTGATTCGTTTTGGTTGTAAACAGCCGCAACCATCTTCAGTATCTTCACCACATCTTTTTGTGTCTTTACACAATTCGACAACATATTTCCATCGCGCTTGTCCTTGCATTTTAAGTGCTTGTTTGTATTTTTCTTTAGAAACCAAAAGTTTGCTACATTTAAAACAAACACAGCGTAAAATTTTCTGAATAGTAGATAAGTATTGAATATAAAATACAGGTTTGGCTAATTCGATATGACCAAAATATCCAGGTGTTTTCATATAGTCTAAACCATCCGTAGGACAGATTAATCCAGGTTCCAAAACACCCATACGAGGGTCGAATAGCCCATTAATTACTGGTTTATTGCCGTTATATGTATCACGAGTAGTAATTTCGGCGACAGACCCCTTACGGATTTCTTCAGGAGACAATATACTAAATTGAATCCCGATAACCTTGGAGCTGTTGTTATTTTGCATATTTTTAGCGTTCATTGACATTCTCTCTTATATAATTATGTTAATAATATTTATATTGTTTAATTTCAATTTTATTTTAATTTAAAAATATATGGACAATATAATATTTATAAAATTTGTAAACATATATTGTAATAAAAATATTAAATAATTATCACTTAAAAATATAACAACATAACATACTAAGAAAATGAAAAAAGATACTGCGATTAAAACTAGAAGTCAAACTAAAAAGGCCAAAAAAGAAGAGGCTTCCAGACTTAGAAAACATAATGACACTTCTTCAGATAGTGACTATGATAGTGAAAGTGATGAAGATGAAGAAGAATTAGATATACACGAATACCGAAAATTTCTAGCAAAAACATTTCCTTCTAAACATATGGATAAAAAGGTTAAAGCTGGTAAAAAGTTACAAAAGGCTTTAAAGGATGATTATAGTGAACAAACTTCATCTATTAATGACGATGATAGTGAAAGCGACGAAGAATATATTCCAAAAAAGAACAAAACTAAACCCAAGGAAAAAAAGAATAAATCCAAGAAGGTTGTTTCCAGTGAAGAAGAGGAAGATGATAGTGAATCTGAAGCGGAAGAAACTGTTGAAGAGGATTCTGAAGTTTCAGAAGAAGAATCCGAAGAAGAAGTTGTTAGTAAAAAGAAGACAATAAAATCCCCGACTCAAAAAAAATCTAATAAATTTAATATTATATTTACTATTGGAGACAAACGCAATAAAAAAAATAATTATATTGATGATGAAGATGATGAAGAAGATGTATGGGATACTTGTAGTGACGAAGATTACGATGAAGACGAAGAAGAACAAGTAACTGAAAATGAAGATGACCCAATTAGCTCTTCTGAAGATGAAGACGAAGACGACGATGAAACAGATGTAACCGAATCGAAATCATCTTCTAGCAGTAATAAAAAGGAAAAGAATAAAAAGGAAAATGAAAAGAGTAAAAAGATACAAAAAACTACGGATAAAAAAAATGAGGTTGATGATTCAAGTATAAATGTTAAAAATGAAAATCACTCAAGTTCAGAAAAGGAGTCGGATATTTTAAAAGCATTGAAAGAGTTACAAAATAAGGGTAAGGATGATAAATTAATCACACAATGTATCAAAGCTTGTGAAGAAAAAATTGAGGTTAATAAAAAATCACAAGAGAAAAAGATGAAAAAGTATAAAGAGAGAAATGGGCGTATTTTTAAACGTATTTTACACGACAAAAATACAATGAATGATTTTGACTTTTTCGAGAAAATGGACCCAAATAACCAGAAAAAAATAATAAAAGAGATGCGCGAAATAAATAAAATAACCCGAATCGAAAAGCCATATCGTTTAACTTTATTAGAATCCGATATACCAACCAATTTAAAAGGAGCTGCTATGAAAAAAATTAGTTCTTTGCGATATATGGAGCCAGGAAGCGGTGAATACTATAAGATAAAGAATTGGGTAGACACATTTATGCGGTTGCCATTCGGAAACTATAAAACATTACCAATTTCAATTGAAGATGGAGTAGAAGCTTGTCACGAATTTATGGCGAATGCTCAAAAAACATTGAATGAAGCAGTTTATGGATTAAATGACGCTAAAATGCAAATTATGCAGTTGTTAGGACAACTTGTTACAAATCCAAAATCAATTGGAACCGCAATAGCAATACATGGTCCAGCCGGAACGGGAAAAACATCTATTGTAAAAGAAGGAATTAGTAAGATTCTAAATAGGCCATTTGCGTTTATCGCTTTAGGTGGTGCTACGGATAGCAGTTTTCTTGAAGGACATGGATATACATATGAAGGTTCAACGTGGGGTAAAATAGTTCAGATTTTGATTGATAGTAAATGTATGAATCCAGTGATATATTTTGACGAATTAGATAAGATAAGTGAGACGCCGAAAGGAGAAGAAATCACTGGAATTTTAACACATCTAACAGATACAACTCAAAATTCTCAATTTCACGACAAATATTTTTCCGAAATAGATTTCGATTTAAGTAAATGTTTGTTCATTTTTAGTTACAATGATGAAAGCAAAGTCAATCCCATTTTGAAGGATAGAATGTATAGAATTCAGACAAAAGGGTATAATCAAAAACAAAAGACTGTTATTTCAAACGATTATTTATTACCAAGAATCCGAGAACAAGTTAAATTCAAAAACGATGATATTATTATTCCACCTGATGTTATACATTATATTATTGATAATTTCTGTGGCAAGGAAGATGGTGTGCGAAATTTAAAACGCTGCTATGAAATTATATATACAAAATTAAATTTATATCGTTTGATGCGTCCTGATTCAAATTTATTTGAAGAAGATATGTCATTAAAAGTAGAATTTCCTTTTACTGTAACGAAAAATATAGTGGATAAATTAATAAAGGGTTCAAAGGAGAATATATCTGCTTTACATAATTTATATGTGTAAATTAAAAAGAAGGCCAATAAAGACAATGTAAAATTGATATAAAAGGTAAATACAATTTATATTAATGAACGACACTAATTGCGCTGTAACTCGCGAAATAGAAATAGTAAATGAAATACAAGAAATGACACAAACTATAAGTTTTTTTTTACAAAATATTCAAACTGTAAAAAACAAAATTTTGAAAAAGATAATAGAAATAGATAATAATTATTTTACAAAAAAATCAGAATTATTATCAAAATTTAACCAATTGTTTGATAAACTTACTACAAATGATTTAATTGATGAGTCTATTGATTTCACAAATTATACAAATGATATTTTATTAACTAGTTGTCATAATCATGAATATATTGATGATTTAATAGATGTAGATGTAGACCGCTCATTAAAAATTACATACTGTAGAATATGCGAAGTTACAAAAATGAAATAAAAACAAATACCATTATATTTTCATTTTATAATATATAACATAAAATGAAAACATCTAGAAGGAATAAATCGACAAAGAATAAAAAATATATTAAAAATAAAACTCATAAACACAAAAATAAAAAAACTTTTTTACAAAAGGGTAACGGAAAACAGGAGCGTGAACGCGAAAGAATCAAAATGGAAAGACTAGAAAAGGAACAACTGGAAATGAAACGAGAATATATACGAACACAACAAGATATAAAACAACGTTTCAGGAATACATTTATAAATTTATTTAACAAAATAAAGACCGCAATAGAAAGCAAAAATAAGGATAAAATAAATACAAGTATAGTAAACTTTTATGATAGTTTTTCTAGTAATCGCACTGGAATAAACACATTAATACCAGTAAATAACAATAATTATCCTATAAATAAAATACCTTCTCTCAATAGTGACAATTTTGAAGAAGATAAATTAATCTATAATTTTGTGCCTCTATTAGTAGTTATTTATCAAAATATAAATGATATTAAAATTAAAAAGGAAATTACACGGCTTTATAAACAAAATATGGGGAACATTAATTTAGAGAGCAGCAAACTACATATAACCGCTTTATCTTTTGCGGTTATGAATCGCGATAAAGATTTAGTTAATTTTTTATTAGAAAATGATGCGGATAAAAATACATTAACTGATGACCAAAAAGTAATATTAGCTGAATTGATAATCAAACCTGTTTCAAAAAAGAAAATTCAACCAAAACCAAATATGGAAAACAAGGTGGAAACAAAAGAACCTATGAGAGAACCAGAAAAAATAGTTAGTATCCCAATTGCTGTTGCGCCAGTAAAATTGATATTATCAGCTGAACAACCTTCTGAATATAATCCAAATATTGAACCTGAATTTTGGAAACCTATATTTCAAGAAAATGAATTGACAACAATAAGACAAATTCTTACAGAAATGATTAATCGAGATATTAATATTCCAATTATAAAAAAATCACCAGATAGTTCTTACAAAGAAGTTGAAACCATGTGGAGTATTTGTCAAATAAACCAGTCATTAATTCCTACTTATTTTGTCCAAACAAAAAATGAGTTGTATGAAACTTTTCGTATGTGGGTAATGGATACTGAACAAGATTTTTCTAATTACAATATACTATTATGTGCTGCTTTGATTATTTTTGGAATTGTTACACAAAAAATGAGAGAACAAGATTATAATTTTGTTATAAAAGGTGGAAAAGCTATACAATTAGTATTATCCGATATACAAGAAAGTGAAATATACAAATCAGAAGATATTGATTTATTAATTCTTCCAAAGGATTACATTGCTTATGATGAAAATGTTGTTAAAAATTTAGCAGCAAATTTGGCTTATTTAACAAAATGGTTTTTAAGTGGAAATATAAATAATTTAAACATATCTATTCAAAGTCCTGGCCCAAATAACCCAGCAACAAATCAATATATATATAAATTAAGTTATTTAAAGAACAACAAGAAGCGAGTTTTTAATAAAAAGGAAAATAGAATGGTAGAAATGAATGATTACAAACCATTTACTGATATAGATTTTAAAAGGATAACAGAACCGGTTTCTAGTTTTTTCAAAGATGTGGTAAATTATACATTTTATGTTCCTGAATTGAATACAAATATATTATTTACTTGTCCAAGTATAAATGCTATTTTAGATGAAAAATTATATTTTTATGCCAAATACACAGTATTTTTACATTATTTGAAGATGAATCAGCCTATAACAGAAGCTGGTTATACTACTTTAGATATACCAGAATGTTATCGAATTTTAGATAAATTTAAACGAGCCATTTTGTCTATAAATAAAGGAATTGTTAGAAAAAATCAAATAGGTGATTTTGACGAGGCTACACTAAAATCATCAATACAAACAAGGTTAGAAAAATTACAAATAACAATTCCACAATTACAAAAGGATATTATTAATAGTTTATATTCTGGAGTATAATACATTCTCTCATATTACCATAAAATATTCGAAATATTTTATAGTATTGTTGAAATAGAGTTATAAAAATATATATGTTTAAGGACGATAATCGCGTATACTATTAATCCATAATTTATACCCAGTTCTGTATTCTTTATCGAAGACTGTATTTTTTCTACTGGTGCTAAAAATCTTTACTATATAACTAAACATATAATAACTTGTATATAAAATAATAATAAGAATAATACTTAATATTTTATTTTTAATATTTAATATTCAGAAAATGGCACATTATTTCCACCACGGTTAACCAAATAATGGTAAGTATCCATATTCATACAAGCACAACCCATACTGTTTGTGTAAGAATTAGGGCAGCATTCTGGTTTAAAATCCATTTTTGCCATAATATCTACAGATTCTAATCCATCGTTTTTGTTTTCACCGTAAATGTCGGTAAGAGTGGCAAATGCCTCGCTAACATTAGCAGGGGCCTGAGAACCATTTTCATTGGTAGGAACCTCGGCATTCACCTTTTCTTTTACTTTTTCCTCTTCTGTTTTGGAATTCGCATCGGCAATCATTTCCAAACCCTCCTTCAAACTAACTTTACAGCAGGAGCAAAGAGCATGTCCAAATACAACCCATAGTAAAAATACTATTAATAAAACAATTTCTAATCTCAATTTATATGAACCAAATGAAATCTCCATTATTATACATATTGAATAGATAATTTTATTTTATATATTTGTTGTATCACAACTAAATTACTTATTTATTACATTACAAATAAAATCTAAATTATAATTATAATCTCTAAATATTTTACCATCTGTTTCGAAAATTTGGTTAGATACCAATAAATGATATAACTTTTGGGTTCCTAAACTAAAATGATTATTAATATTTGTTGTGTCTAGTTCGCTTGTTTCTAATTCAACTATGCCATAAACTATCCCTTGAGTTGATAGTTTGTCTCCTATTTTAATGTCGCTAATATTTGTTTTCATATTATTTAACAAATAAACTGGTGTATCTTTTTCAAATCCTTTGTCTAAATATCTATGTATATTCATTCTTTTATCATTATTATTTTCTCTCTTGTTATCAATATTTGATTCCTGATTTTGTTTTAATAAATATTTGTTATCAATATAATTAATTAATTTGTCTAATTGTTCTCCGTGAATTTCGTCCCAATCCGCGAAAACGACATCATTAATGTGTATTTCTTTGCTGCTTGTATTTAAACAATAAAGGAATGGTTCTCTATATAACACATTAGAGATTTCAAACGCTTCAGGATGTTCGTAAATTTGTATCCATTTATTGTCATATTGAACTAAATGAGTTTCGCTTACAATAACTCCTTTTAAATTAAACATCCTTAATTTTTGCGAATTTACTTTGATTTTGGCGGTAACTTTGTCTCCATTCTCTAATATTTCACCGACTTCAATGTTTTGAATTGCTTTGTATCCTCCGTCACACATTTTAATAAACGTATTCTTATCAAAACACCTTCTTAGTCGCGGAATTGCTGAAGACTTTATATGTAGCACTTCGGTCATAAAACCAATAATAATTGCTAAAGGAATTGAAATAGATAAAAACACAGCAGATGCTGATGCTGCAGCAGGCCAAGTAAAAGGTGATGTCCAAAGACCGATAATTATTATAGATAAAACAACCAATAACTTAATTGTTAATTCTAAAATAGCACCCATCAATGATTGTAAAGTTACATAACTTCCAAGTATAGTATATAAACTAGCTGTCATAACGCCTTGTATCTTATTAAATGTATCCATTAGAGCTATAAATAATGTCTGAAGCGGCATCATTATATTAAAAGCACGGTTCAATACATCATCTGTAAATTTAGCAACTCTAGCTCTTAATAAGCTTAATATCAGCCTAATTTGCTGTAAAGCTAATTCAAACATTTTAAAAACTTTTGTTAAATTATTAATAACATATTGAAGTGGATTTACTGCGTCGCCGGTAATATTGACTAAAATATTTTGGACACAGTATTGAAAATTTTCACTAGTGTATTCAAAAGCAGTTTTTCCTTCTGGGCGACTAATGTATCCAGCAAAAGGAATATATTTTGGGTTACATCTTTGATTTGCCCAATCATTGACAACCTTTTCTCTTTGTTGTATAACTTGTAAATATGTATATACAAAAAACACAAATAATGTTAATAATATAAACATTACAGTTGTGACACCATACATATCCCAATACGTTTGATTATCGTATAATTTACTAATATTGTCTATACTGTTTATAATATTAGAATTATTGTTATTATTATCCATAAGATAGTATATAGTATAAATGGATAATAATAACCGCAATTTATTGTAATTTTACAAAGTTTTATATAATAAATATGACTACTGAGTAAGTTCGTCATCTTCCCAATCCCAAAAGCAATGTTCTGCTATTTTTATTCTTCTGTTTGTTGTAATTAAACAAGAGAACCAATCGGCAATCATATTTTCTTGTAACGCAGCGTTTTTATAATCTTTAACTTGTATAAATTTATCACTATCTTCGTCATAAATAAAATGTTCGCCTGTAACATAAATGGGTTCATCATTAACTCCGTTATTAATTTTATAAAATGGCACTTTATTAGGGTTGTCTATTTTTAAAACAGAAAATACTTTTGCTCCATCTTCTAATTCAGTGCCTAAAGGTATATTATTCATTGTATAAATATCTCCATTTTTTGTTTTTATTTTAGTGTCAGGATGAAAACAAGAACCGATGGCTCTCACCATTTTTCCAGGTGGGCCATTCCATGTGCTCTGCATTGTTTTAATTGAACCATCTAAAACATATAAAATAACGACATTCATTCCTATTAATTTACCAACCATATCTTTGATAGAAAATATCATTTTTTGAAATTCAACGACTAGGTTAAAAAAGACACCAAATATTTGTTGAAATATTGCTCCTGTATATTCTCTAATGTTGCTAATCATAAATCGAGCATTATTAATTGAATCACTAAATTCCGATGTAACAGATAATAAATTGGAAATCAAATATGTTATGGGTTGTAATAAATTTCCCATAATGTTCATCTGTGAATTTTGAACACAATATGTAAAATCCTTAGCTATATTGTCTGAAAAAAACCAATATGGAGGATTACATCGATATAGTGGCCAATTTTCTTTAATACCTAACGCAGACCTAAAATAAACCATAATTAGTATTTGAATTAGAAAGGCTAAATTTATTAAAAAAAAATTGGAAAAATTTCGCATTGTCGGCATTTTCTATATAATTATTCAATATATTTATTTACACACGACGACGACTATTTTTTCTAACTCGTTTCGTTTTTTTATTAGTCTTTTTATTGTTTGATTTTCTATTTTTTTTATATTTTCTTGATTTGTTGCCGCCTTTAGTAACATTTCCATCATATTTAGATTGTGCTTGAGTAGTCGCATTTATTCTGGTTAAATCAGTTACAAGGTTTTGGGTTACACCTCCATCATTATAAGCAACAGGAACAGGTTGAACTGGAATTTGACCATTGCCACCTTTAAAATATCTTCTTTTTTTTCCTCCTGATGTTGTTTGAATTAGAGCGTTTTGATTTGCCGCATTCTGTTGTCCAATGATATATCCAGCATTATAAATACTTCCGTTGGATTCTGGTGGTGTTGGTAATGGTTTGTATTGTGATAACGACATATATATTATTTAAATAATAAAATAAAAATAAATAAAATAATAAGGTGAGTTATAG
>Ga0172372_10002397_pt1 | contig 28452 bp, 26 predicted proteins | sample LakKiv5m_2_FD_114544 | JGI IMG/M metagenome (GOLD analysis project Ga0172372, IMG submission 114544) | Freshwater microbial communities from Kabuno Bay, South-Kivu, Congo - kab_092012_9.5m | ecosystem: Environmental > Aquatic > Freshwater > Lake | place: Democratic Republic of the Congo...
CTCTCCTGCCACCCCGCCGGGTGTGGTTATTTGCATGACGATTTTTAGATGCACGGCGCGTCGGAAAGGAGCATGTCTCCGGGGCAAATCAGCGGCGTTCCATCCCTGAAGGAAATCCAGCACGACATCGAACAGGGAGACCTGACAATGGCCAGACGAGTGTCAACGAAATCGGGGGAAGTCCATCTCCCCGTTTTCGGTTGACGTGGGTCAATGGCAACGCCGATTTCGAATCGGGTGGAGTAATATGAACCTCTCAACGGAGGTCAACATGGAATACCGTCGTCTCGGAAACACCGGTCTCACCGTCTCCCGGATCTGCCTCGGCTGCATGAGCTACGGCGATCCCGCCGCGACGGTCGAGGGATCGAATCTGCGATGGGAATGGGCGCTGAGGGAAGAGGCGGCGCGGCCGTTCTTCAGGCGCGCCGTCGAGCTCGGGATCAACTTCTTCGACACGGCGAACATATACTCCTTCGGAGCGAGCGAGGAGATCACCGGACGCGCTCTTCGCGAGTTCGCCCGCCGCGATGAGGTCGTCATCGCCACGAAGGTCTGGGGCGTGATGCGCCCCGGCCCGAACGGCGGAGGCCTCTCGCGCAAGGCGATCCTGCACGAGATCGACGCAAGCCTCAAGCGGCTTGGGACGGATTACATCGACCTTTACCAGATCCACCGTTGGGACGGCGCTACTCCGATCGAAGAGACGATGGAGGCGCTTCACGACGTCGTCCGCATGGGCAAGGCGCGGTACCTGGGCGCGTCGTCCATGCACGCATGGCAATTCGCCAAGGCGCAGCACGTGGCCGAGAGCCGCGGGTGGACGCGCTTCGTTTCGATGCAGAACCACTACAACCTCATCTACCGCGAGGAGGAGCGCGAGATGGCGCCCCTCTGCAGGGACCAGGGCGTCGGGTTGATCCCGTGGAGTCCACTGGCGCGAGGTCACCTGGCGCGTGCGCCGGAAGCGAAGGGGACGAAGCGGTCGGAGACGGACCGCTTCGGCAAGACGCTCTATTCGTCGATGGCCGAGGCGGACCGGTCGGTGGTCGCCGGGGTGGACAAGCTGGCGAAGGGGCGCAACCTGCCCCACGCCCAGATCGCACTGGCCTGGCTGCTCCGGAATGACGCCGTGACGGCCCCCATCGTCGGCGCGACGAAGATGGAGCACCTCGAGACCGCGGTGGCGGCGCTCGGCGTTCGACTGTCCGAAGAGGAAGTCACGGCATTGGAGGCGCCGTACGTGCCGCACCCGATCGCGGGCTTCGGCTGAGAGGGGAACTTAAAAGCGAAGTGTCGGTGACGGCGCCGCGCCCGTTTGCCTTCCTCACTTCTCCTTCGGCAAGGACGCCATGTCGATGACGAAGCGGTATTTCACGTCGCCCCGGAGCATCCGCTCGTAAGCCTCGTTGATCTTGTCGATCGGGATCCGCTCGATGTCGGACACTATGGCGTGCTCCCCGCAGAAATCGAGCATCTCCTGGGTCTCCCGGATCCCGCCGATCAGCGAACCGGAAAGCTGCCGACGCCCGAAGATCAGGTTGAAGACGTTGGGCGACGGGTGCGGCAGCGCGGGGGCGCCGATCATGCACATCGTGCCGTCGCGCCGGAGCAGGTTGAGGAACGCGTCGAGATTGTGCGGCGCGGCCACCGTGTTCAGGATGAAGTCGAACCGGTTCGCCTGCTTCTTCATCTCGCCGCGGTCCTTCGAGATGACCACCTCGTGGGCTCCCAGCCGCTTCGCGTCGTCGGCCTTTCCCGGGGAAGTCGTGAACGTCACCACGTTCGCGCCTAAAGCGTTGGCCAGTTTTACCGCCATGTGCCCCAGTCCTCCGAGGCCGACCACGCCGACCGTGGTTCCTCTCCCGACCTTCCAGTGACGCAGCGGGGAGTACGTCGTGATGCCCGCGCACAGAAGCGGGGCCACCGCGGGGAGGTCGAGGTTGGCCGGCACCCGCAGGACGAACCTTTCGTCGACGACGATGCAGTCCGAGTAGCCGCCGTACGTCATCCCGCCGGTGTGCGGGTCGGGGCTGTTATAGGTGAAGACGATCCCGTTGCGGCAATACTGTTCCAGCCCTTCCAGACAGTCGGGACAGCTCCGGCACGAGTCGACCATGCAGCCGACGGCGGCCAGGTCGCCCGGCCTGAACCCCTGCACCCCGGGGCCAACCTGCGACACCCGACCGACGATCTCGTGGCCGGGCACGACGGGATAGGTCGTTCCCTTCCACTCGTTCCGCGCGGTGTGCAGGTCGGAGTGGCAGACTCCGCAGTGGAGGATCTCTATCCGGACGTCGTTCTCTCCCGGTTCCCTTCGTTCGAAACGGAAGGCGTCCAGCGGCCCGGTCTCGTCTTGCGCGGCGTATCCCACCGTCTTGATCATGTCGCTCACCCCATTTTCTTGCGGTTTATCGCTTATAGATGCTCCTCGGGCGGAACGTGCTTCACGAGACTCCGCATTCGATAGAGTGTCCTCCGGGTATGATTCGGATCGATTATGACATGGATGGCGTCCGCAGCGTCTATCGCGCCGCGTCTACCGCGAAACGTTTCCGTGTTCGATGAAACGTGGCAAACTATACGTCCCGTGGATAAAGGGAAGCATGGCGCCGGGGAGAAAAAGAAAAGGGGTCGAGGCATGGGTTCCTTGTTCGAAGAGGCGGTGATCGGTCGCATTTCGATGAGAAACAGGATCGCCAGGTCAGCGACCTGGGAGGGGATGTGCGACAAGGACGGCGCCCCGACGGAGCGCCTGCTCGCGTTGTACGAAGGTCTTGCGGAAGGGGGCGTGGGGCTCATCGTCACCGGGTACGCGTATGTACGTGCCGACGGGAAACAGTTGGTGGGGAAGATGGGTATCCACGACGATTCGCTGGTCGCCGGGCTCGGAAAAGCGGCCCGGAGCGTTCACGACCGCGGAGGAAGGATCGTCGCGCAGCTCGTTCATGCGGGGGGGCAGGCGAAGCGGGCCAGCTCCGGCCTTCCTCCGGTCGCGCCGTCCGCGGTGTCCCTGCCGAACTACCCGGAGATCCCCGGGGAGCTGACCCCGGAAGGGATCGCCGACATCGTCGCCGCCTTCGGCCGTGCCGCCGGGCGGGCGAAGGAAGCCGGGTTCGACGGTGTCCAGCTCCACGGCGCCCACGGTTACCTCGTCAGCCAGTTTCTTTCGCCGATTTCCAACCATCGGACCGATGCGTACGGAGGTCCGCTGGAAAATCGCGCCAGGTTCCTGTCGGAGGTGGTTTGCGCCGTGCGCGCGACGGTGGGAGAGAAGTATCCGGTCTGGATCAAGTTGAACGGGGACGACTTCATGCCCGGAGGTTTTTCGCACGAGGAAGCGTGCGAGGTCGCGAGGATGCTCGAAGCGGAGGGGATCGACGCGATCGAGGTGTCCGGTGGAACGGCGGCGTCGCGGGACAAGGTTCCCGCCCGGACCAAAATCGACGCCCCGGGGAAGGAGGCGTACCACAGGGCGCAGGCACGTGGGATCAAGAGCCGGGTCCGGATTCCCGTCGGGCTCGTGGGCGGCCTTCGAACCCCCGACCTGATGGAGGAGATCCTCCAGGCGGGCGACGCGGACTTCTTCTCGATCGCCCGTCCCCTGATACGTGAACCGGGCCTGGTGAACCGGTGGGCCTCCGGGGACCGGTCGCAGGCGAGCTGCATATCGTGCAACGGATGCTTCATCCCGGGGTTCAAGGAGGGCGGCATCTACTGCACGCAGCTAAACGTCCGCCCCACGAGTCAGGCGCAGTCTTGACGGACTCGGCTCCATCATCCTTGAAACCGGACACGCGGACTGCACGGCGCCGCGTCGATTCAATTCGCTGTTTGACAGGGGGGAGAAATATGGGGAAATCATGGGCGGTTCTTGCGGTGTGCATCACTTTGATCCTTGCCGGCTGCGGTTACAACAACTTCCAGCGGGGCGACGAGCAGATCAAGTCGAGTTGGTCCGAGGTGCTGAACCAGTACCAGCGCCGCGCGGATCTTATCCCCAACCTGGTGAACACCGTGAAGGGGTTCGCCGCACAGGAGAAGGACGTGCTGCTTGGGGTGACCAACGCGCGCGCCAAGGTCGGAAGCATCCAGGCGACCCCGGAGCTGGTCAACAGCCCCGAGGCGTTCGCGAAGTTCCAGGCCGCCCAGGGAGAGCTGTCCGGAGCGCTTTCCCGGCTGCTGGTGGTTTCGGAGAACTATCCGCAGCTGAAATCCGACGCGAACTTCCGCGACCTCCAGGCGCAGCTCGAAGGGACCGAGAACCGGATCGCGGTCGCGCGGAACCGCTACATCAAGGCGGTGCAGGAGTACAACGTGACGGTTCGGTCCTTCCCATCCAATCTGACGGCGATGGTGTTCGGGTATAAAACCAAACCCAACTTCACGGTCGAAAACGAGAAGGAAGCGGCAAAACCGCCCAAGGTCGATTTCGCGCCGGCGCCGACGAAGCCGTAAGGAGTGGCAAGGGAGAGTGTGCAGGGGATGGCGGTGAAGACGGCAAGCGCGTTCCTGACCGTACTCACGCTCTGCTGGGCCGTCTTGGCGGGCGCCCAGGCCCCGGTCCCACCCATGGGCGGGCGCGTCACCGACCTGACCGGGACGCTCGGCGTTGAACAGAAATCCGTCCTGGAAGAAGCCTTGCGGTCGTTCGAAGCAAGGAAAGGGAGCCAGGTCGCGGTTCTCATCGTCCCCTCCACCGAGCCGGAGACGATCGAGCAATACGCCTTGCGCGTCGCGGAGATGTGGAAACCGGGGCGGAAGAACGTGGACGACGGTGCGCTACTCGTCGTCGCGAAGGACGACCGGAAACTGCGGATCGAGGTCGGGTACGGCCTGGAAGGGGCGCTCACCGACGCCGCCTGCAAGCGCATCATCGCCGAGATCATCGTGCCGCGGTTCCGGCAGGGGGATTACTACGGCGGAATCGCCGCCGGTGTCGACCGGATCCTCCGCGTGATAGACGGAGAGCCGCTGCCGAAACCGGATCCGAGGCGCTCCGGACGGACCCGGGGGATCGGGTCGTTTCTCCCTGTATTGATGATCCTCGCGCTCGTCGTCGGCGCCGTCCTGCACACCGTGCTCGGCAGGTTTCCCGGCGCGCTCGTCACCGGCGGGGCCGTGTCCGTCGTCGGCTGGATGCTGGCCGGCGCGATCTCCGTCGCGCTGATCGCGGGGGTGGTCGCGTTCCTGTTCACGCTGATAGGCGGCGGCATGGGCGGGCATGGCATCGGAAGAGGCAGGTACGGCGGCGGGTACGGTGGAGGGTTCGGGAGTGGGTTCGGCGGCGGATTCGGTGGCGGCGGCGGATTCGGGGGCGGAGGTTTCAGCGGCGGCGGCGGCGGATTCGGTGGCGGCGGCGCGTCGGGGAACTGGTGAGGACGAGCATGAAACGCATTTCGAGACATCTGCTGGCGACCCGGTGGGCGGTCAACCGTGCTTTCCCCGGGGACGCGCTGGCCGCGATCGACCGGGCCATCAAGGCGAGCGAGGCCACGCATTGCGGGGAAATCCGGTTCGCGGTGGAAGGCGCGCTCGACACCGGGCCGCTCCTGCGGCGGCAAACCGCGAGGGAACGCGCGATCGACGTGTTTTCCAGCCTGCGGATCTGGGATACCGAACAAAACAACGGTGTGCTCATCTACCTGCTGCTCGCCGACCGTGATGTGGAGATCGTCGCCGACAGGGGGATTCACGCGAAGGTCGGCCCGGAGGAGTGGGAGAGGATCTGCCGCGATATGGAAGCGGCGTTCCGTAGGGGGGACTTCGAGGGAGGCGTGGTCGGCGGCATCCTGGAGGTGACGCGCCACATGGTGAAACATTTTCCCCCGACCGGGGACGACCGGAATGAATTGCCGGACGCCCCGGTCGTCCTATAGCCATGAAGATCGAGAGGATCCTGACTTGAAAGGGGGGCATGTGAAAACTGAATTGCCGGCGATCGGGAAGGTCTCTTCCGAGATATTCGACGAGATCATACTTCCTCAACTCGGGCGGAAGCGCCCTGAAATCCTGATGGGGCCGCGCCACGGGGTGGACGTCGGCGTCGTCGATATCGGGCACGGGCAGGTGATGGTGACGACGACCGATCCGATCTTCGTCGTGCCACCTTACGGGTGGGAGCGCTCCGGCTGGTTCGCGGTGCACATCCTCGCTTCCGACGCGGTGACGTCGGGGATCCGGCCGAACTACATCACCATGGACCTGAATCTGCCCATGTCCATCACCCGAGACGAATTCGAGGCGTTGTGGGGGGTGATGCACCGGGAGTGCGACAAGATCGGGATGGCCGTCGTCTCGGGGCACACGGGCCGCTACGAAGGGTGCGAATACCCGATGATCGGCGGCGCCACGGTGATCGGCATAGGACCGAAGGACCGGTACATCACCCCCGACATGGCGCGCAAGGGGGACGTCGTAATCCTCACCAAGGGGGCGGCCATCGAGGCGGCCGGCCTGTTCGCCGTCACTTTCCCCAAGCGCGTGGCCGAGCGGTACGGGGAGAAGGCGGCGCGCGATGCCGAGGAGATCTTCTGGCAGATGTCGATAGTCGAGGACGCCTTCACCGCTGTGGAGGCAGGCGTGCGCGAGGACGGGGTGACAGCCATGCACGACGCGACCGAGTGCGGTGTGTGGGGAGGGCTGTTCGAGGTCGCCACGGCGTCGGGCGTCGGCATGACGATCGACAAGGAGAAGATCATCGTGCAGGACGCGGTGCGGAACGTGTGCGACCTGTTCGGCATGGACCCGTATTCGTCCATCAGCGAGGGGACGCTGATCCTGACCTGCCGGCCGCACAAGGCGAAGGAGGTGATCCGCAGGCTCGGAGACAAGGGGATCCTGGCGAGCATGGTGGGGGAGATAGTCGACCCCGGGCAGGGGATGCGCGTCTTCGAGAACGGCACGTCCCGCGAGCTGGTCCATCCCAAGGTGGACCCATTCTGGGCCGCCTTCGGGAAAGCGGCGTCACAGGGCGCCTGAACGGCGATGACCGATCGGAAGTCTCCCGGCCTGTGGAGACTCTACGTGATAACCGACGAGAAGGTGAGCCGGGGCCGGTCTCACCTCCAGGTTGCGGAAGCGTCCATTGCCGGCGGAGCCGACGTCATCCAGCTGCGCGACAAGGAAGCGCCCGCCGGCAAGCTTTACCGGGTGGCGCTGCGGTTGCGCAGGCTCACACGCGAGGCGAAGGTGGTTTTCATCGTCAACGACCGCATCGACATCGCCCTTGCGGTCGACGCCGACGGCGTCCACGTCGGCCAGGCCGACCTGCCGGCGTCCGCGGCGCGTGAAATCATCGGCCCGGGCAGGATCCTGGGGGTCTCGGTCGACACGGTGGACGAGGCCGTACTGGCGGAGAGGGACGGCGCGGATTACCTTGGGGTCGGACCGGTGTTCGAGGCGCGGGGAACCAAGCCGGACGCCGGCGAGCCGCTGGGAGTCGACCGCGTCTCGCGGATCCGCAGCCGTTGCCGTCTCCCGATCGTCGCGATCGGCGGGATAGACGCCGGAAACGCCCGGGAGGTGCGGGAAGCCGGGGCGGACGCGGCTGCCGTGATCTCCGCGGTCGCGGCGGCGGACGACATCGCTCTGGCGGCAAGGCGGTTGAAAGGCATACTGGAGGGGACGGGTCGATGAAGGGAAAGGGGGGATCGTCCATGCCTCAAAAGGGCTTGATACTGATCGTCGACGACGAAGCGAGCATCAGGAAATCGCTCGAGGGTGTCTTGAGCGACGAGGGGTTCTCCTGCGCGCTCGCCGGCGACGGCGCGGATGCGCTCGACAAGCTCCAATCGCTTCACCCGTCGCTGGTTCTTCTCGACATCTGGATGCCGGGGATGGACGGGATGGAGACGCTCAGGCGCATGAAGGCGACGCAGCCGGGGACGCCCGTGATCATGATGAGCGGGCACGCCACGATCTCCACCGCCATCAAGGCGACGAAGATCGGAGCCTCGGACTTCATAGAAAAGCCGCTCGAGCTCGACGTGCTTCTTGGCGCGATCCGCAGGGCCCTGGGGGCCCAGGACGCCGTTCGTATCCCGGCTGCCGGCGAACCCTCCGGCTCGATCGATCTCTCCTCCGCGGAGGGAACGCCTGAACTGCGCCGGCTGGTGTTCGGGAACCAGACGATGCGCGGGGCGCTCATGCCGCAGCGGACGCTGGCCCGCAGCGCGGTCCTGTACGGGCAGGGGCTCCACTCCGGGAAGAAAAGCGGCCTGATCTTCGAGCCGCTGGGGCCGGATTCCGGGATCCACTTCGTCGGGATGTCCGACAACCGGGCGATTCCCGCGCACATCGATTTCGTGGAGTCGACCGGCTACGCCACGACCATCCGGCTCGGGACCACCCACATCGCTACCATCGAGCACGTCATGTCCGCTCTAAACGCCTACGGGGTCGGCAACCTGCTGATCAAGTGCAACGGCGAGGTCCCCGTCCTCGACGGGTCGTCCGTCGAGTTCTGCTCCCTGTTCGAGGAGGTCGGCTTCGAGAACCAGGTGGGGGAGTGGCACCAGATCGCGGTCAAGGAGCCTTTCAGGATAGAGGCCGGCAAGGCATCGATCGTGATCGAGCCTTGCGACGGCTTCGAGATCGATTACACGCTGGAATACCCGGCCCCGGTCGGCAGGCAGCGATTCGTATTCCGTCTCGACGACCCCTCGGCCTACCGGAAGGAGATCGCACCCGCGCGCACCTTCGGGTTCGCGAGGGACATCGGTCAGCTACAGCGGCAGGGGTTGGCCCTCGGCGGGCGCTTCGACAACTTCGTCCTCTTCGGGGAGGAGGGACCGATCAACGATGCCCTCCGATTCCCGGACGAGCCGGTGCGCCACAAGATCATGGACATGATCGGCGACATGTATCTGCTCGGCCGGCGCCTGCAGGCGAGGGTGGTCGCACGCATGACGGGCCACACGCAGAACATCGCCGTGCTGAAAAAAGTGCGGGAACTGATGTGACGGCGCCGTGGGAATCGTTGCCGTGACGCTCTTTTGAGCAAGGCGGGTCGACTATGCCGGGATGGTAATAATGAGCACTAAGGCTTCGAAACGAAGGGGTTGCCCCTGATGTAGAACCGCAAGAGCCTCCTCGCCCAGCGTCCCGCGTAGTCGACCCCGACGCGGGGACGTTCCACGATCTTCGGCGTCCCGGCTTCGATCGGATCCACGATGAAGAAATCCTCCCCTGTCAGGTCGTGCCCGTTCAGGCGCCGGTCGATCCGCATCGCCTTGCACAGCAGGCCGGGGCCCCTTGTCGAACCATCGATATTCCTTATCGGCTCGACCGCGCGGATCAGAACGGCTGAGGCGTGGCCGTCGCGCTCCGTCACGACGTTCATGCAGCAGTGCATCCCGTAAACCAGATAGACGTAGGCGCGGCCCGGCGGCCCGAACATGATCCGTGTCCGGGCGGTCAACCCACGCGATGAATGCGAGGCCAGATCGTGAGGCCCGAGGTATGCCTCGACTTCCACGATCCGTCCGACGTACTCCACTCCGCCCGATACGTTGATCAGGTGCTTCCCCAGCAGGTCCCTGGCGACGGCGACCGTGTCGCGATCGTAAAACGCCAGGGGCAATGTCCGGCGGCTCACCGCGCGCGTTGCCCGGTCGTTTCCGATTCCAGCATCTCGCGGACAAACGCGGCCATCGTCGAAAGTGTCCGCTCGCGCTGTTCGCGATGCGGGGTGTGCCCGCACCGCTCGAGGATGCAGCGGCTGACCGGGCCGCCGCATTGCCGCTCGATCGCCTCTACCTGGCGAAGGGTCCCGTAAGGGTCGTCGATCCCCTGCGCCACCAGCACCGGAACCGCGATGCGCGGCAGGCAGGACTCTATGTTCCAGGCGAGAAAGCCGGGATCGAGCCAGGCGCGGTTCCATCCCCAGAAGGCGCAATCGACGTTCCCGCCGTGGTACCGTTCCAACTTCGCCCTCAGGTCGGTGCGGAGGTATTCTTCCCGCGACTTCTCGATCGAGCGCACGGTTATCTCCTCGCAGAAGACGTGCGGCGCCTCGAGCAGAAGGCCGCGGACCCGAGGCAGGGCTTTCGGCGTCGACGCGTGCAGCAGGGCGATGGAGCCGCCGTCGCTGTGTCCGACGAGAAAGGCGCGACGGATCCCCGCCGCGTCGAGAAGCCCCGGAAGAGCCAGGAATCCCTCGTCGTGCATGTAGGTGAGCGGCCGTGGAAGCGGAACGGGATCGGAGCAGCCGTATCCGGCGCGGCTGTAGACGAGCGCGCCGCACCCAGTCTCGCTTGCGAGCGCCGCCGGGAAGTCGCGCCACGTCGCGGCGCACCCGATTCCGTCGTGAAGGAAGACGAGCGTGGGAGCCGCGTCCGGCCCCGGGCCGTGCCAGGCGACCTCGATGCGGCGGCCGTCGACGTCCATGTGCTTCGCTTCATCCATCCGTTTTCGTCATGCTCCTTTTCTGTCGTTATCGTGGGAGCGTTTTCCGTTGAATTTATCGGAAATCCTTACGATATGTAAGATATTGTCTTGGGACCGCAAAACGAAAGGTGCAATTCAGGGATTCAAAAGGGAGAGCCATGAAAAGGAATTGCTGGGAAGCGAAGCAATGCGGGAGGATTACCGGAGGGAAAAACGTTGCCTCCCTCGGTGTGTGTCCCGCCCGGACGGCAGGGAAGTTCGACGGGATCCACGGCGGTTGGAACGGCGGACGAGCCTGCTGGGTGGTGGCCGGCACGATGTGCGGGGGAAAGGTGCAGGGAACGTTCGCGACGAAATTCGGGGCGTGCGAGAAGTGCGATTTCTACCGGTCGGTCCGGGAAGAGGAATCGACAGGTTTCCGGTTTTTCCCCGTGGTTTCGCAGCAGGGGAATAAGGCGTGACCTCCAGCGGCTGAAGGCAAGTGCATCAGACCGTTTTCCCCGGTCGATGGAACCCGGGACCGGAACATCGTTATATCGATACCCGATAGATTGCCCGAAAACCGGATTGCCGATGTGAGGCGGATTCAGGTAATATAGGGCAATTTTCCCCCAGGATGATGCGGAAGGTAAACAATCCTTTTCCAAGGGAGGTTCTCGTGAAAACGAAAACGGTGTTGCATGTTCTCCTGTCGGTCCTATTTCTTGCGTTGTTGGCCGCGCCCGTGACTGCGCCGGCCGCCGAGACCATCACGCTCCGGTACGCCAATTTCCCGCCCGCCCCGACCTTCCCCTGCGTCCAGATGGAGCGTTGGGCGAAGGAGGTGGAGAAGCGCACTCACGGCAAGGTGAAGGTCCAGACGTTCCCCGGCGGGACGCTCCTCGCCGCCAAGAACATCTTCGACGGCGTCATCTCCGGTATGGCCGACATCGGCAACTTCGCGATGAGCTACCAGCCCGGCCGGTTTCCCGTCTCTGAGGCGGTTGACCTTCCGATGGGGTTCACCAGCGCACGCGCCGCGAGCCTTACCCTGTTCGACCTGATCGAGAAGCAGAAGCCGAAGGAGTTCGCGAAGGTCAAGGTGCTCACGCTCTTCACCTGCCCCCCGACCAACTTCATGACGAAGACGCCGGTCAAGTCCCTGGCCGATCTCAAGGGGATGGAGCTGCGGGTCGCCGGCACGAACGCCGAGGTGGTGAAACGGCTGGGCGGGATCCCCGTCGCGATGCCGCAGTCCGAGACGCCCGAGGCGATTCAGAAAGGTGTCGTGAAGGGGATGGTGTCGTCCATGGAGATCCTGAAGGACTTCAAGTTCGCGGCGTACACGCCGTACGCGACGGTCGCGAACCTTCCCGTCGTCTCCTTCGCCGTCGTGATGAACCAGGCGAAGTGGGACTCCCTCCCGGCGGACGTGAAGGACGTGCTCGAGAAGATGCGGCGCGAGCAGGCCGAGTGGACCGGGAAGTACGTGGACGACCACGTGGCCGAGGCGCTCGCTTGGTCAAAGGCGAACCACAAGCACCAGCTCTTCGAGCTTTCCGCGGCGGACCATGCGAAGATCGACTCCCTCCTGAAGCCGATGACCGAGGAGTACGTCAAGCGGGCCGGCGCGGCCGGGCTGGACGGGGCGAAGATCGTTTCCGACGTGCAGGCTCTCAAGAAGAAGCACGAGCAGAAGCGCCGGTAGGCCGATACCTCGATGGGTCTGGAACGGATTTCGGAGCTGCTGAGGAGGGGCATGATGATCGCCGGGGGCGTCTCGCTCCTGGCGCTCACCCTCCTGGCGACGTTGAACGTCGCCCTGCGGATATTCCGGGTTCCGGTGAGCGGCACGTACGAGGTCGTCTCCTTCCTCGGCGCGATCGTCACCGCTGGCGCCCTGGGCTATACCCAGAAGCGGAAGGACCACATAGTCGTCGACATCCTTTCGGAGAAGTTTCCCGGCCCGGTCAAGCGGCAGCTCGACCGGGTCAGCAACTTCCTCATACTCGTCTTCTTCGCCATCGTCTCCTGGCAGACCTTCCTGTACGGGAAAAGGCTGATGACGACGGGCGAGATGTCCGAAACGCTCAAGATCTCCTACTACCCGTTCGTGTTCCTCGTAAGCCTCGGTTTCGCCGTCCTCGCGCTGACGGTTCTCCTCGAGCTGGTCGAATCGGTGTGGATCCGCGAGGAGAGTAAATGAGCGGTCCCATCGTCGGCGTGTACGGGATCATCGTCATGTTCTTCATCCTGTTCGTCCTGCGGGTCCCCGCCGCCTTCACCATGGCGCTGGTCGGGTTCGTCGGGATCGCCCACGTCATCTCCTTCGACGCGGCCTTCTCGATCGTCGGCACCGAGATGTGGAACATCTTCTCCAGCTACGGGCTGACGGTGATCCCGCTGTTCATCCTGGTGGGCGAGATCGTCCATTACGCCGGATACAATTTTTCCCTCTACGACGCCACGTACAAATGGTTCGGGCATTTCCGCGGCGGGCTCGCGATGACGACGATCATGGCGTCCGCGGCCTTCTCGGCCATCTCCGGCTCGAACACGGCGACGGCGGCCACGATGAGCGCCGTCGCCATTCCCGCCATGAAGGAATACGGGTATCACCCGAAGCTCAACGCGGGGTCGGTCGCCGCCGGCGCGACGCTCGGCGTCCTCATCCCGCCCTCCATCGTGCTTGTCGTGTACGGCCTCTACACCGGCCAGTCCATAGGCAAGCTGTTCTTCGGCAATATCATCCCGAGCGCCATCCTGACCGTCGCCATCCTCGGCACGGTGGTCTGGATCTGCCGCGTTCATCCCGACTGGGGTCCGGCAGGGCCGCGGTTCGGCTGGAAGGAGCGGATGAAGGCGCTGCCCGAGGCGATCGACATCCTCGTTCTCTTCGGTATCATCATGTACGCGCTGTTCACCGGGGTCGTGACCGCCACCGAGGCCGCCGCCGTCAGCTGTTTTCTCGGGTACGCGATCTGCCTCGCGCGCCGCAAGCTCACGTGGAAAAAATTCGTCGACTCGATGACGGACACGCTGCGCATCTCCTGCATGGTCTTCATGATCGTCGCCGGGGCTGTGATCTTCGCCCGGTTCCTGACGCTGACCCGCCTTCCCTTCGCGGCCGCGGAGTGGATACAGGCGCTCGCGCTGCCGAAGTGGATGGTTCTCTGGGTGATCCTGCTCTGCTACATCATCGGCGGGTGCGTCATGGACGCCCTCGCGTTCCTGCTCGTCTCGCTTCCCATCTTCTACCCCCTGGTGATCCAGCTTGGCTACGACCCGATCTGGTTCGGGCAGGTGATCACGATCGTGACGACGATGGGCTCGATCATGCCGCCGATCGGGATCTGCTGCTACGTGGTGTCCGGCATGTCCGGCATCCAGCTGGGGACCGTCTTCCGCGGCAGCTTCTACTACATGCCGTCCTACATCGTCTCGATCGTAATCCTCATGATCTCCCCGTACTGGACCGTCCTCGTCCTGTCGGACCTCGTCAAATAGACAGTCCGGAGCTTACCTCGTGAGCGACCGCATCCTTCTGCAGGGGAACGACGCCATCGCGCGCGGGCTGGTCGAGGCCGGCTGCGCGGTCGCCGCCTCGTACCCGGGGACGCCCGCTTCCGAGATCCTCTCCTCGGTCGATCGCTGGCGGAAGAAGTGCGGCGCGGCGATGCACGTCGAATGGGCGGTGAACGAGAAGGTCGCGCTGGAGATCGCGTACACGGCGGCCATCTCGGGATTGCGCGCCGCGGTCGCCATGAAGCAGGTGGGGTTGAACGTCGCCTCGGACCCGTTTCTGAGCGCCGCCTACCTCGGGGTGACGGGCGGATTCCTCGTCGTCAGCGCGGACGATCCCGGTCCCCACTCCTCGCAGACGGAGCAGGACAGCCGGCTGCTGGCGATGATGGCGAAGGTGCCGGTCTTCGATCCGGCCTCTCCCGCGCACGCGATGGTTCTGGCCGGGGCCGGGTTCGACCTCTCCGAGGCGTTCGGCGTTCCCGTGATGCTGCGGCCGACGACGCGCGTCTGCCACGCGAGCCAGGACGTCGAAGCGCCTCCGTTTCACCCTTCTGCGCGGGAGGCCCGGTTCGTGAAGGATCCGTCCCGCTGGGCGGCGACTCCCGTACACCGAAGGGTCCTGCACGACCGCCTCGCCGAAAAGATCGCCGCGATCGCCGCGTGGCCCGCGACCGCGCCGGTACGGTCGAACCCGGAGGTTTCGTCGTCCAGGGCCGTGGTGGCTTCGGGGGTGGCGTTCGCGCACGCCGCGGAACTGTTCGGCGAGCTCGGGATTTCGGGCCGGATCGCGCTGTACCAGGTGATCCAGCCGTACCCGCTGCACGCCGCTTTCATCGACCACCTGCTGGACACTTACGAGGAGATCCTCGTCCTCGAGGAGTCGGCGCCGGTGATCGAGATGCAGATAGCGGACCGGCGCCGCGTGCGCGGGCGGATGACCGGCGACGTTCCCGCGACGGGGGAGCTGCTGCCCGGCATCGTCGAGCGGATCCTCTCCCGGTTCGCCGGGCTTCCCGTTCCGGAAGGGGAGTTCACCGCGCAGGGCGGCGGACGCCGGCCCACCCTGTGCCCCGGCTGCGCGCACCGATCGAGCTTCTACGCGATCCGGAAGGCGGCCCCCGGGGGCATCTACCCGAGCGACATCGGCTGCTACACGCTGGGCATCAACCTCGGCGCCGTCGACACCGTCCTGTGCATGGGGGCGGCGGTCAGCCAGGCGGCCGGCTTCGATTACGCTTACCGGCTCTCGGGGAAGCGGGTCGACATAGTGGCGACGATCGGCGACTCGACCTTCTACCACGCGGGGATCCCGCCTCTGATCGACGCCGTCGTCCAGGGGGCGCGGTTCGTCCTGGTGATCCTCGACAACGGGACTACCGCTATGACCGGGAACCAGCCGACGCCGGCTACCGGGATCGGCGCGGGAGGGGAGAAGACCGCGGCCGTCGACATGGAGGGGCTCGTGCGCGCCTGCGGCGTCCGGTTCTGCCGCACGGCGAACCCCGACCGCCTTCCGGAATTCGTGGCGCTCATCAAGGAGGCGCTCGCCCACGCCCGCGAGCACGGCGTGGCGGTCGTGATCGCCCGGCAGCCGTGCGCGATGGTCGCACAGGCCTCCCGCGGGAAGGCCCCGGGCGCGATCGTGATCACCGAGGATTGCACCGGCTGTCGTCATTGCACGGATCGGTTCGAGTGCCCGGCACTGGTCTTCGACGAGGCGGCGAACCGGGTCCGGATCGACGCGATGACCTGCACCGGCTGCGGAGTGTGCGTCCACGTCTGCCCGTTGGGCGCGATCCGGTTCGTACCCGAGGAGGGAAATCCGTAGTGTCGCGCCAGGCGGAGGACACTTGTTGAGCGTAAGCAACGGAAAACGGGGTGGGCTCCGACAACGGATCGTCCTGTCCGGCGTGGGAGGGCAGGGGGTACTGTTCCTCACCCGCCTCCTCGCCGAGGCGGCGATGGCCGGCGGATTGCCGGTGCTGACCTCCGAAACGCACGGCATGGCGCAGCGGGGAGGGGTGGTCGTCTCCCACCTGAAGGTCGGCGGTTTCCACAGTCCCCTGGTCCGGACCGGCCGCGCCGACCTGCTCCTCGCCCTGAAGGATGAGAACGTCGGCCTGCATCGCGGGTTCCTGGCGGACGGCGGCGCACTGGTCGTCAACTCGCCGGTCCCCGTCGACGCCGGTCCCGGCGTGCGGGTGCATGCGGTCGACGCCGACGCGCTCGCGCTCGCGGCCGGAGCGCCTCACGCGGCCAACCTCGTCCTGCTCGGATTCGCGCTCGCCCGGGTCGGAGGCGGGACCGCGGGCGGTTTCTTCTGCGCGGCGGGGGAGATCCGGGAGGCGCTCTCGAGGCGGCAGGGGACGGGCGGGCCGCGGATCGCGGCCTCGCTAAACGCCTTCGATCTTGGAATCGCCCATGGAACGTGATAAGAAATGTTCGCCATGCTGAAAAGGTTCCCCCCGAAATTCCGGACGGACGAGGAGATGCGCGACCTCCAGCTCGCGGGCCTGCGCTGGACCGTCGATCACGCGTGGAACGACTCGCACTTCTTCCGGAAACGCCTCGAGGAATCCGGCGTGTCGCCCGGCGACGTCCGCTCGCTCGACGACATCGCCAGGCTTCCCTTCACGACGGCGGATGATCTGAGGGACGGATACCCGCTCCCGCTCCTGTCGGTCCCGACGCGCGACATCATCCGGATCCACTCCTCTTCGGGGACGACGGGGAAGCGGAAGATCCTCTGCTACACGCGGAAGGACATCGACGACTGGCTGGACATGTTCGCCCGGTGCTACGAACTGGCGGGGCTTTCGCGCGATGACCGGGTGCAGATCTGCGTCGGGTACGGGTTGTGGACGGCGGGGGCCGGGTTCCAGCTGGGCGTCGAGCGGTTCGGGGCGATGGCGATCCCTTCCGGGCCGGGCAACCTGGAGCTGCAGTGCAATTTCCTGATCGATCTTCGGACGACCGTGCTCTGCTGCACCGCGTCGATGGGGCTCCTCGTCGCCGAGGAGGTCAACTCACGCGGCCTGAGGGAACGACTTCACCTGAAAAAAGTGATCCTCGGCGCCGAGCGGACGAGCCAGGCCATGCTTCAGACGATCCGGGACCTTCTGGGCGTCGAGGAGGTGTACGACATCCCGGGCCTGACCGAGCTTTACGGCCCCGGGACCGGGCTTTCCTGCGGCATGAACGCCGGTATCCACTACTGGTCCGATTACTACATCCTGGAGATCCTCGACCCCGAGTCGCTCACACCTGTCGCGCCCGGGGAGATCGGCGAGATGGTCTACACGACGCTGCGCAAGGAGGCGGCGCCTCTCATCCGTTACCGCTCGCGCGACCTGACCCGGTTGATCGAGGGGCCGTGTCCCTGCGGGTGCATCCTCCCCCGGCACGACAAGATCCTCGGGCGTTCCGACGACATGGTCGTCTTCCGCGGCGTTAACGTCTACCCCGGCCAGGTCGACGAGGTCCTGTCGCGCATCGGTGGGATCGGGAGCGAGTACCAGGTCCTGCTCGACCGGAAGGCCGACGGCAAGGATTACATGACGGTCAAGGTCGAACGGGGCGCGGACAACGCGGAGGCCGACACCGCGTCGACCGTCCGGACCATCGCGTCGGAGATCAAGCGGAACCTGATGGTCTCCTGCGCGGTCGACATGCTCCCTTACGGGACCCTCCCGCGCTCCGAGCGCAAGACGAAGCGGATCTTCGACAACCGGGCATGACCGACCTTCTCGTGAAATTGTACGAATTGGACCTGGCCCCGGCAGAGCTTCCTGGGGTGACGATCCGCAGGCCGATGCCGCACGAGATGGGTGCGGTCCGTCGGTGGATCGTCGGGATCTTCGGTGAAGGTTGGGGGGACGAGTTCGCGTGCAGCTTCAAATCGTTTCCGGTAACTTCCTTCGTGGCCTTGCGAAACGACGCCATCGTCGGGTTTGCGACGTACGAAGCCACCTCCCGCGGATATTTCGGCCCGACGGGAGTGCTTGAGTCGGAGCGGGGGAAGGGAATCGGCAGGGAGCTCCTGGTCCGCTCGATGATCGGGCTTCGGGAGCTGGGATACGCCTACGCGATAATCGGGGGGGCGGGGCCGACCGACTTCTACGAAAAGGCGCTCGGGGCGATGCCGATACCCGGTTCCGATCCGGGGGCGTACCCGCCACGGAAGATCAGGAAGTAACACTGTTTTATCCGCTTTACCCTTCTTGACAACGTCTCGACCATAAATGGTAAAGTATGCGAATGAGTCAAATACGGCTCGACATTCGCCGATGACCGACGGAATCCGCTGCCTGTCGCTGCTTCCCTTCCTGGAGCGTAATCCGGGAACGTTCCATCTTTGTTTTCCCCTCGCGTCGCAGGATCCGGAATCCATCGTTCACTCCTCGTTCCCTTTTCTCCTTGTATCCGATTCCGATCCGACAGCCCGGATCGTCGCCGCGTGCGTGGAGACGGACGCCGGGGACCGCGTCGCGCCCATGTTCTTCCTCGTCCAGAAGGACCGGTACCGCCTCGGAAAGGAAACGCTCCATCCGTTGACGAACGTCGAGGTCGGGAAGGCGTGGCTGCGCGCGGGCGCCGCGTACCGGAGCCTCGGCGATCCGTGCGCGCCGCGTTTCTTCGAGGGACAGTCGGGGGCGGACGGGACACCGATTCAGTTCGCGCCTCTCTTCTTCTGCAAGGAGAAGGGGAGGTATTTCCATCCTCCCTGTCCCCGGTGCGGGCATCCGCTTTCCCTGTGCGCCGACGACGCGGTTCTCGCCGCCGCCGGACTGCCGCTCTACACCGCGTCCCTGGACAGGCACCTGTACTGCCAATCGTGCGCCGCCTCCGGGGGCGGGAACTTCTACGCGATAGAAGCCGGAAGCGGTGCGCCCGCGGCGCTTCGGGACCTTGTCAGCCTCGTCCGCGAATTCGGCAAGGTCGGCTCCGGGCCTTCGGGCGAAACCGGGTTCCCCTGCCCCGCGTGCCCGGAGCGCGGGGAATGTTTCGGCCCTTCCCTCAAGGCGCTTTCCCGGATCGTCCCGTTTTCGTTCTATCCGTTCCACGCGTTCGCTTTCGACGCGATGTCGCTGTGCGCCGCCGATTTCCTGTCGCTCCTTTCCGGGGCAGGGGCCGAGCAGCTGGCCAGGCGCCTGGAATCCGCGGGGGAGCGCGGCAGGGCGTCGCTGGTCCGCGCCGCGGGCGACCCGGCTCCTCTCCTGTTCGAGCGCGGCGAACGAAGGTTCCTCGAGGTCCTCTACCTCAAGCTCTCCCTCCTCGGGGAGCTCTTCGATTCGTTGCCGCCGGGGGGGCGGCCGGCCGGACCGCCGGAGTTCCGCCCGTCGGTCGACCGCGCGTGGGTAGCCCTCGGGGCCGCACGGAACCTCCTTCCCCGCTACTGGAATTTCCGGGTGACCGTCCTGGACATCGGGCGTTACGGAGGTGAGAATGCGTCACGCGGCGGGGCTCCCGGCCGCGACGAAATGTCCTTCCTCGGGGTCGCCTGGTTCGAGGCGCTGCTCGCCAATTCGAAACAGGACGGGATTGCGGTGCGCGGCGCCTTGTCCGAACGTCTCCGCAATCCTCCCCCGGGAGATGCGTCGCCGTTTCCGGGCGCGCGGGATCCCGGGTCCCCGTTCTTCGCGGGGAACCTCCTATTCGAACCCGCGGCCGAACCCTTGTCCGAAGGGGCGGCACGGTTGTGGGAAGGCGCGCTCGCGGCCGGCTGGTCGATCCTCCTCGCCGGCGAGGGCGGGGAGAAGGTGACCGCGAGGGAAACGATCGCCTCGGAGATCCGGAAGGTTCGCGCGCTTGTGCGAGACCGGCTGTTCGAGGGCGCGGAGCCGGCGGCGCAGCCCGCGAGCGGGGCGCAGGCGCGCAGCGAGGATCCGGCTTTGCCGTCGCCGAAGCGGGAAGCGCCGGCCGCGGCGGACGACGCCGGGGCGGCGATCGCGGCGATCCTCGACGACGTCATCAGGAAATGGGGAGCGGCCGCGGCAGGGGCGCCGCCTCCGCCGCAGCCGAAGGCGAGCCCGCCTCGTACGCGTCCCGCTCCGCCGGCCGCGGACGACTTCATGGTCAAGACCGTCGTGCTGGGCGCGCAAACCGGCCCGGCGCGAACGCCAGGCGCCCCCCTGATCGCGGCGGATTCCGCGCCGCCGCCGCCGCGGGAACCCGCGGTGCGGCCGTCCGCGGCCCCTTCGATCGCGTCACCTCCCGACGACGCGATGGAAAAAACGATGGTCCTCCGCGTCGGGGACGCGGCGCCCGCGCCTCCCGTGGCGGCGTCCCCGGCCCCACCGTCTTCCGCGCCGGCTCCGCCTTCGGCGGCGGACGATTTCCTCGACAAAACGGTCATTCTCGGGCCGGGGAAATCGGGGATCGTCCCGCCCTCGCCGGATAAGGCGAAGGAGCCGGAGCCGTCGCCCGCCGCGAAGCCCGAGGCGGAGTTCGACCTCGAAAAGACCGTTATCCTCAAGGTGCCTCCCGACATCGGCAAGACAAGGAGGCATGGGCGATGATCCCTCCCGCGGTCGTCTCGGGGCTGGTGGAAAGCGTCCGGGCGGCGTACGGTTCCGATCCGGCCGGCGCCGCGGCCCGCATAGAGAAGATCCTCGGCGAGAAGCTGGCCGGTGCGTCGCCGGAGGAAAGGATCGCAGCGGTGAGGGAGATCAGGGGGGTGTGCGAGGCTTCCCGACCATCGCCCGGCCCGGCACCCGCGGTGAACGTTTCGCAGGAGTGGACCCGTCTCGCAGCACTGCTCCTCGGGAACCGCGTGGACGTTGCGAAGCTTCCGCCGGGCGAGCTTTCGGAAAAGCTGGCGGGTTCTCTGAACACCGTCTTCGATTCGCTGAACGCGATCGTCGGGGGGATCAACACGACCCTTCTCGGGAAGAAGGAGGAGCTCGAAACGATCCGTTTCATCATCGGATCGGACCTCGGTGGAAGCAAGTCCTCCGGTTCACTGCAGGAGTACCTCGACCGGATCCAGGAGGCTTTCTCCGTCGCGCACAGGGCGTTCCAGGATGCGGCGGACAGGAAAACGGTCGAGCTGCTCGACGAGCTGTCGCCGGAAAACATCGCTTCGAAGGCGGAAGGCGGGCTCAAGTTCGGACCGATGCGGAAGGCGGAGCTGTGGGACATCTACGAGGAACGGTTCCGGGCCGTGAGGAAAGCGCTCGAGTCGGGGAGGCTCCGCGAGGCGCTGCTGCGCGAATTCGAGCGGAGCTGCCAGAAGATCTACAAGACGGATGGAAAGGGGAAATCATGAAACGCGCGTCCATGCTGTCTGCATGCTGTATCGCACTTGCGCTGCTGGTCGCTTCCTGCGGCGGCGGAGGGTCGCTGATCGGCGGCGGGGGCGGCGCCGGCGCCGGCAGCGCGGGATCCGGGACATACGAGTACGAGAAGGACGCGATCTCCCTGCACCTGAAGGGAGACCCCAAACTCAACCTGTTCGAGAACAGGCCGCACACGCTTCTCGTCTGCGTGTATCAGCTCCGGGATCCGAACGCGCTCAACCAGGTGCTCCAGGACGCCGAGGATGTCTCGAAGCTGCTCGAGTGCGGGCGGTTCGACCAGAGCATCGTGAACGCGAAGAAGCTGATCCTGCAGCCCGGCAAGGAGATAACCGAGTCCCTCGATCGCGCCGAAGGGGCCCGCTACGTGGGGATCGTGGCCGGATACTACAATCTGGACAAGCGGCGCGCTTCACGGATCATCCCCGTCCCGGTGGGTGGCATGTTCGGGAAAAAAGCGGATAAGATGAACCTCGACGTCTTCCTCGGACCGGACGAGATCCAGGGGGTGAAGGAGAAAAAATGACCGTCCACCGACCCCTTTTCTGGCACCAGGGGCTATTTCTCCAGCCCCAGCATTTCCAGCTTCACGACCTCTCGGGGGAGGTCGCGCATGAACCGTATCGCCGTTTCCTCGAGCCGTTCTTCTGGGGCGCCGGATCCCTCGAGATACAGAAGGCGGCGCTGGGGACGCGTTCGTTCGGGCTGGTGCAGGGGAGTTTCCTCTTCCCCGACGGGACATGGATCGAATACCCGGGGAACGCACTGATAGAGGCGCGACCTTTCGAGGAGGCCTGGGTCGAGGGGGGGAAAAGCTTCCCCGTGTACGTCGGAATCCGCAAATGGAACGACGCCGGGGAGAACGTGACCGTCCTCAGCCGCCTCGCGGGGATGTCGGACGTGACGACCCGGTTCGTCGCGGCGGCCGATCCCGACGAGGTCCGGGATCTTCACGCCGGCGGCCCGGTCGGGAAGGTCAAGCGGCTCCACTACCTGCTCAAGGTCTTCTGGGAGTCGGAGCGCGAGCAGCTGGGCGATTACCTGCTGCTCCCAGTGGCGCAGCTCGACCGGATGGGGGAGGAGATCCGGGCGTCGGAGAAATTCGCCCCGCCCGTGCTCGCGTTTTCCGCGTCCGATTCCCTGTTCAAACTGGTCCGTGAGATCCGCGACCAGCTCGCCGCCCGCAGCAGGCAGCTCGAGGAGTACAAGAGGCAGCGGGGGATCCAGACGGCGGAATTCGGCTCGCGGGACATGGTGTACCTGCTTGCACTTCGTTCCCTCAACCGTTACGTCCCGGCGCTCTACCACGTCATGGAGGGAGGGCAGGTCCACCCGTGGCTCGTCTACGGGGCGCTCCGCCAGCTGATCGGCGAGCTCTCCTCGTTCTCCGAAGGGGTGTCCGTCCTCGGCGAGTCGCCGGACGGAACGCGCCTGCTGCCGCCCTACGACCACCTCAACCTGTATCGCTGCTTCCTCGCCGCCCAGGGCCTCGTCTCACAGCTGCTCGACGAGATCACGGCCGGGCCGGAGCATGTGATGCGCCTGCTATACGACGGTACCTACTACGCGTCGGAGCTTTCACCGGCGGTGTTCGAGGGGAAAAACAGGTTCTACCTGGTCCTCCGCACGCAGGAGGATCCGAAGGCGGTCCTCGAGACGATCGAGACGGCGGCGAAGCTCGGTTCGAGGGAAGGGCTTCCCCTTCTCATCGCCCGCGCCCTGCCCGGGGTCGGCCTCGAGCACCTGCCGGTCCCGCCGCAGGAGCTTCCCCGGAGGGCGAACTCCCTCTACTTTTCCGTGGATCATCACGGGGAGCAGTGGGCCGGGGTGGAAAAGGGGCGCAATCTCGCGTTCTATTGGGACGACGCACCGGAAGACCTTGAGGCCGAACTCATGGTCGTGGGGAGATCGTGACGATGCACCTGACGGATTGCTTCATGGAGCTCATGGCGTACGTTGTCTACTTCCAGAGGACGGTGCAGAAACGGCAGCCGCCGTTCGACCAGGTGAAGGCCGACGTTACCCGCCTGCTTTCGCAGAGCGAGGCGCTCTCGCGGAAGGGGGAGATCTCCCGCGAGGAGTTCGACACCGCGCGGTTCGCGGTGTGCGCCTGGGTCGACGAGGCGATCCTCGGCTCGCCCTGGACCCAGCGCAATCTCTGGCAGCGGGAGCAGCTCCAGCGGATCATGTACAACACGACCGAGGCGGGCGAGGAGTTCTTCGACCGGATGAACGCCCTCGGCTTCCACCAGCGCGAGGCCCGCGAGGTCTACTACCTGTGTCTCGCCCTGGGATTCATGGGCCGCCACTGCCACGCGGGAGACGACTTTCTGCTCGGCCAGCTCAAGTCGTCCAACCTCCAGGTGCTGCTCGGCAGTTCCGCCGGGATCCCGTCCCTCGAACGCGCGGAGCTCTTTCCGGAAGGGTACCCGGCCGAGTCGCCCGCGGCAGCCCCGGCGCAGGCGAAGCCGGGATTCTCCCTGTTCACCGTCATCTGCGTCGCCGCGCCGGTCGTCCTGTTCGGTGTCCTGTTCCTGATCTACCGTTTCTCCCTGAGCGGGCTCGGGGATAATCTCCTCAGGACGGTGCCTTACTGATATGAGCGCCACGATGATCAAAACGTTGAAGATCGTGCTCCTGGTGGCCGCGGCGATCCTGCTCGTGCTCCTCATGTTCGGGATCGCGTTGGCCGTGAACCTTCCGTGGTGGATGGGATTCGTCTTCGCGGGCATGTTCGGGGGGGTCGGCACGGGTGCGTTTCTCCTCCGCAAGGTCCAGGCGCGACGGAATGAGCAGGCGTTCGTTCAGCAGGTCATCGAGCAGGACGAGGCGCGGATCAAGACGATGACGGCCAGGGAGCAGTCGCAGGAGAAGGAGCTCCAGGAGCGTTGGAAGGAGGCGATCGCCTCCCTGCAGGGGTCCCACCTGCGCAAGCAGGGGAACCCCCTTTACGTCCTCCCCTGGTACATGGTGATCGGGGAGAGCGGGTCCGGGAAAACGACCTCGATCGGCAGCGCGAAGCTGTCCACCTTCTCCGACGTCAACCGCGTGTCCGGCATATCCGGGACCAGGAACTGCGACTGGTGGTTCTTCGAGCAGGCGATCCTTCTCGACACCGCCGGACGCTACGCGATGCCGGTGGACCAGGGCAAGGACAAGGGGGAGTGGCAGGAGTTCCTGAGCCTGCTGGTCAAGTACAGGAAGAGGGAGCCGATCCACGGCCTGATCGTGACGGTCGCCGCCGACAAGATGCTCGAATCGACGCCCGAGACGATGGCGGAGGACGGCAAGAGCATCCGCCACCGGATCGACGAGCTCATGCGCGTTTTGGGGGCGAAGTTCCCCGTTTACGTGCTCGTGACGAAGTGCGACCTGGTCCAGGGGATGACGCAGTTCTGCGAGCGGCTCCCCGAGGGCGGCCTGAACCAGCCGATGGGATACGTGAACCAGGACCTCTCCGTCGACGTGGGGACCTTCCTCGACCGGGCCATGAACACCGTCTCCGAGCGGCTACGGAATCTTCGTCTGATCCTGCTCCACACCGCCGGACCGGGCGGCGCGGAGCCCGGGCTTCTGATGTTCCCCGAGGAGTTCGGGAACCTTCGGCGAGGACTCGACCCGTTCATGAAAGCCGCGTTCCTCGCGAACCCGTACCAGGAGACGCCCATACTGCGCGGGATCTTCTTCAGCAGCGGCCGACAGGAAGGAAGCCCCTACTCCCACTTCCTCAATTCCCTCGGGCTGGTCGGGGAGAGGGACGTCCTGCCCGGCACGAACCGCGGCCTTTTCCTCCACGACTTCTATTCGAAGGTCCTGCCTCGCGACAAGGGCCTGTTCGCGCCGACGAAGCGCGCGCTCGAATGGCAGACCCTCACCCGGAACCTCGGGCTGACCACCTGGGTCATTTTCGGGATCGTCGTGTGCGGGTTGATGAGCTACTCCTTCGTCAAGAACTTGAGGACCGTGCGCGAGGCGTCCAACGAGTTCGCGAAAGCCCCGGCACTCCAGAGGGACCTGTTGGCGGACATGATCGTGATGGACCGCTTCGGGCAGTCGATCCTCAAGGTCGAGAAGAGCAACCGTGGATGGTGGACCCCCCGGTTCGGGCTCACCGAGAGCATCCGGGTCGAGGAGGGGCTGAAGGCGAAGTATTGCAAGCAGTTTCGCGAAGGGTTCCTCACCGAGTTCGACAGAAAGCTGGCGGGGGAGATGTCCTCCGTCTCGGCCTCCACGCCCGACGAGACGGCGGCGCAATACATCGACCACATCGTTCGCAGAATCAACCTGCTGAAGGCCCGCCTGACCGGGCAGGGCCTGGATACGATCAGCAAGCTGCCGCAGCCCGCGTATCTGGCGTTCCTCTCTTCGGGCGGCCAGGACGTCGCTCCGGATATCCGGAAGAAGTTCGGATCGCTCTACTTCTACTACCTGTCCTGGAGAGCGGACACCTCGGACATCAACCAGGAGATCGGGATCCTGCAGGGGTGGCTCCGGCACGTGCTGGCGTCCCGGGGCGCGAACTTCCAGTGGCTGGTCGTCTGGGCGGAGAAGCAGAGCGGTTCCGCGCCGGTGTCGCTCAAGGAGTTCTGGGGCGGTTCACAGCCGGTCTCCGGAGACCGACCGATCTCGCCCGCATTCACCAGGAAGGGGAAGGAGCAGGTCGATTCGTTCGTCGGGGAGATCGAGTCCGCGGTGGCGGATCCGGTCGCCATGGCCGGGCAGAAGGCGGCGCTCGGGAAGTGGTACCCGCAGGCGTGCCTGTCGGCGTGGGGGCAGTTCGCGGCCGGGTTCCAGCGGGGAGCGGAGACGCTGAAAGGCCAGAAGGAGTGGCAAGCGGTCGCGGCGCGCGCGGCGACCGACCAGGGGCCGCACCAGGCTTTCGTCTCGAGGATAGCGTCGGAGCTGGAGTTCCTCGGGGACGAGGAGAATCTTCCCGCCTGGTTCCAGCAGGCGTACCAGTTGCATTCCATCCGTTCCCAGGCCCAGGCCTCGGGCGTCGGAGCCAAGGCGACCGAAAGCGGAAAGAGGCTGATGGCGAGGATCGAGCGGACGTTCGGCAAGGGGACGGAGGGAAGCTCGGCGGCTCTGGCCGCCCAGAAGACGTACCAGGAATACTCGGCGGCGCTGACGGCCGCCGCCCAGGGGAGCGGTTCGCGGGCGCAGTCGTTCCAACTGGCGACGCAGACGTACGGGGAAGACCCCTCCGCGGGCAAGTCCCCCTTCTACGCCGGCCAGGGGGCGTCGTTGCGCCTGAAGGCCGCCGTGGGGGGGAACCGTCCGGTGGACGACGTCGTGTCGAGGCTGATCACCGGCCCGTACGATTTCCTCTGGACGTACGTTCGAGCCGAGGCCGGATGCCAGATGCAGACGACGTGGGAACAGACCGTCCTCGCAGAGTCGCAGGGCGCCACTGGATACCAGGCCTCGCAACTTCTCCTCGGGCCCGAGGGGTTGGTATGGAAATTCGTCAAGGGGCCCGCCGCTCCGTTCCTGACGAGGACGCTGAAAGGGTACGCGGGGAAGGACGCCCTCGGGGCGAAGATCCCGTTCTCCCCCGAGTTCTACAATTTCCTCTCCAGGGGCGCTTCCATGGCGGCCGCCTCGGCCGGTGGGGGCGGTAAATCCGGGCCGTCCGGGGTTTCCGTCAAGGGGCTTCCGACGGACGCGAACCAGGACGCGCGCGTAAAGCCGCATGCGACGCGACTCGAGCTGCAGTGCGCGACCGGCCCCCAGACGCTGGTGAACCTGAACTACCCGGTGACAAAGGTGTTCAACTGGTCGCCCGAATCGTGCACCGACGTGACGTTGCAGATCAGCGTCGGGAACCTGACCCTGAAGAAGAACTACCCGGGGGACCAGGGGTTCCCGGCGTTCCTGCAGGATTTCCCCGGGGGGCAGCACACGTTCGCGACGTCGCAGTTCCCGGCGGAGAGGGCCGCGCTGGAGCAGATGGGGATCAAGTACATCCGCGTGAGCTTCCGTTTCAGCGGAGAGAAAGCGGTGGTCGGAGCCGCGAGGTCGGCCCCGGGAAACGCCCCGAGAAGCATCGCCGCGTGCTGGTAGCCGCGGAGGGGTGGATATTCGCCGTCTTCGGGAAGCATCCGTGGGCGAAGGATTACATCCGCCTGGGCGGAACGACTCCGATGCTCGAGGGGATCGCCGACTGGGTCGACAAGGGGTACGAGGGTATCGAGTGCAAGAAGAGGGGGATGACGGATGCGGCGTCGTGGAGGTTCTGGTCGAAAGGGGTTGGTCCGGGTGCGCTCGTCTGCGGCGTCGTCCGCGACAGCGTGGACCGTCTCGGCCGGCCTTACCCGCTGCTCGTCCTCGGGACCGGGCCTTTGAGAGACTGGGAGGTGCACTGGGACCTCCTTCCGTACGCCTGTCTCCCGGTGTGGGAGAGGTTCGAATACCTCGGGGCGCAGCGTTACGAGGAGATCGGACGGCTGGAGTCCGCGATTCGGGGACTTCACCCCCCCCTCCCGGATTGGGAGGACTTCTCCGGGCGCAGGGATCGCGAGGCCGCAGTGCCGGAGACCCGTTCCGGAACCGCCGGGCCCCGCCTGGCATCGGAAAAGGAAGGTGACGCCGCCGTCCCGGGTGATGCGTCCCGGTTCATCCGCCTCGAGGGGGAGGCCGGGAGAGACCCGTTCACCGCGGCGGTGGGATGGCAATCGCGCCTGCGGCGGGACGACGCCGAGGCGCCCAACGCGGTCTTTTTCGGCGGGACGTTTTCACGGGCGTACATAGGCGTATTCCGGAAGCGGTTGTCTTCGCCCGATTTCGCGCGGATCTGGAACGTGGCGGTGGTGGAGCGTGGAGCCATGGAGCGGGGAGCGAACTGATGGAACTATCGGAGCTCGGGAAGCAGCCGATCCGGCCAGAGCAGCCGGCGGGAGACGACGTCCGGTACGATCCGCTCTACGAGGAACTCCAGTCGGAAGTCGACAAGCCGCCTTCGGCGGCGGGGGGAACCGACTGGGAGAAGGTCGCGAAAATCTCCGCGGAGATCCTTGCCTCGAAGTCGAAAGACCTGCTCGTCGCCTCGTACCTGGCGATAGCGCTGATACAGACGAAAAAATTCGAAGGGGTCGAGATCGGCAGCAGGATCTACCGGGACCTCGTCGAAGGACACTGGGAGGCCCTCTTCCCGGCGAAAGCGCGCATGCGCGGACGCATCGCGGCGATACAGTGGTGGGCCGAGAAGGCTGAGGGCGTCCTCGAGCAGCTCTCGAAAGGTCCATACGCCGAGGAGCGGATCAAC
>Ga0172372_10002402_pt1 | contig 28420 bp, 21 predicted proteins | sample LakKiv5m_2_FD_114544 | JGI IMG/M metagenome (GOLD analysis project Ga0172372, IMG submission 114544) | Freshwater microbial communities from Kabuno Bay, South-Kivu, Congo - kab_092012_9.5m | ecosystem: Environmental > Aquatic > Freshwater > Lake | place: Democratic Republic of the Congo...
AGAAGGCGCGCCGGATCGCGGGGACCTGGGCGAGGACGGCGAGTCCCTTCGCCTTCAGGTCGCCGTCATACGGGTAGTCGATCGCGGCAACGATGGTCCCGCGCGTATCGGTGAGGAGCTTCGCCGCCCCGCGTCCGCGCTCGGCGCCACCCAGGATCAGGAATGCCGCGCGTGGCGCGGCGGTGGGGGCGATCGGACGCCGCACCGCGAGGGTCACGATGAGTCCCTTGTCGTTGGTGAGTCGGACGACCGATTCCCGATGCCCGTCGCCCTCGAAGGACTCGAGTGTGTCGACCTGCGTCAGGGCCCCGGTGCGCGCCTCGAAGACCGGTTCAGGATCACGGAACAACCAGAGGATGAGTGCGCCGACCGCCGCGACTTCGAGCAAGGCGATCCCGAGGAGGGTGTGTGGCGCAAGGGCACCGCGACGCATGGGGGAATCCTAAGGCGTGGGGAGGGGGGTTCGTATAGGTTTCCGGCGTGACTGCGAACGTACTACCCCCCGAGGCGTCGCGACGGATCCTCCCCGCGCTCGCCACCTCGTCGGCCCCCGATGTCTGGGTCCATCGCTTCGACGACCCCACCCATGGGTGGACCCTCGCCGTGGCCACCCATGCCGCGCCAGGCTCCGGCAAGCTCTCGCTCGGTGGGTTCCGGATCGCCCCGGACGAGCGCATGCGCTCCGAGGGGTTCACCCCCGAGCGCGAGGCGATCGCCCTGGCGATGGGGATGGAGGAGAAGGTCCGCTGGTCCCGCCTGCTCGGCGTGGGTGGGCCGCTCGCCAAACGAGATCTCTCGCGCATCGTCGGCGGGAAGTGCGTGCTCGCGCCCACGCCCGATGCACGGGTGGGACAGCCGAACGATCGGGCCCTGCTCGACTTCGCGATCGCGGGGTTCCAGGCGATCGAGCGCGAGTCGGGGATCTTCCTCGTGACGGGGCAGGACCTCGGGCATGGGATGTTGCACGATGGGTCGGGTAGCTCGCTCGCCTTTCTCAATGCGCGCTACCGCGGGAGCGTCGTCGCCGACACCTCGGGGCCGACCGCCGAGGGGAATGTGCAGGTCCTGCTCGGGATGTTGCGGGCCGCCGAGGTGCCGATCGCGCAGGCGACCGTCGCGCTGATCGGGTGCGGAAACATCGGGATGCACATGGTGGAGCGCCTGCGTCCGATGGGGGTGACGTTGCGCGTCTGCGAGTCACGCGCCGAGCGGCGGGCCGAGCTCGACGCGATGGGGATCCGGGCGGTGGGCCCGGAGGGGAAGCTCGCGCTGGTGGCCGAGCCGATCGACGCGGTGGTGGTGAATGCCGCGGGGGGCTCGCTCGATGCGGTGACGATCGCGGCCTGCGTGGCCAATCCGCGCGTGCAGGTGATCTGCGGGAGCGAGAACCTCGCGATGCCCGATCCCTCGGGGACCGAGACGCTCCGGCTTGCGCGGAAGGCGTATTGCCCGACCGAGCTCGGTGGGATGATGGGGTATCTCACCGCGGTCGAGGAGTATCTCGCCAAGGCGGACGGGGTGTCGTTCGACGTCTCGACGGTGCTGCGCGCGGCGGCGGCGCTGGAGCCTGCCGCGTACGAGGCGACAGCGCGTCAGCGCGCGGGTGGGTTCGCGGAGACCTTCGAGCAGGTGGTGGAGGGGATGACGCGGGGCTGAGCGTCCCCCCCCTCTCTCGGCTCAGGGCGCGTTGCCGGTGAAGTAGTAGAGGACCCCCGCGTAGGAGGCCATCACCGCCCGGGTCCCATCATCCGAGACGCGGACGAACCAGACCTCGGGATCCGCGGCACCGGCGCGGGCCTTCCAGTTGCCGGCGACCTGCGTCGCGAAGGAGGCCCGACCGAGGCGGACGTTGCCTGAGGTATCGAAGACGTAGATCTGTCCGCCGCCGCTCCCACCGCCGCGCGTCCCCGCACTGATGCTCTTCCCGTCGGGGGTGATGTGCACGGTGCGCTGCCCTCCATCCATCGGGGGATTGAGCGGCACCCCGGTCGCCGGACGCTTCCACGCGAGCGTGGCCGCGGTGGAGGAGAGATCGTACAGGCGCAGATCACTGCCTTGCGTCCCGACCACGGCACGGGTGGCATCGGCGGTGAGGTCCACCCAGTAGATGCGGCTCAGGACATCCTGTGTGGTCCGCGTCCAGGTGGTGCTCGTCGGGTCCGTGCGCACGTAGTAGTGGAGCCGTCCCGCCCAATCGCCGGCGATGATGCGATGCCCGTCGCTCGAGATCGCGAGCGAGCGGAGCTCCCCGTTCTCGGCGGTGGTCGGGATCGTGTCCCACATGACGCGGGTGCGTGAGGTGAGGTCGTAGACGGCGACGATGGAGAGCTGTCGCCCCCCGACCTCTCGTCGTCCGCCGTAGGCGACCCATCGCCCCCCTGAGGCGAAGTCCATCGCACGCGTCTGGGTCAGCGTGCTATCCACGTAGACCGGGCTCAGCGGGGTCGCCGCCTCGAGGTCCAGGAGGGCGAAGCGCTGGCCTCCGGTGCCCGCCCACCTCCCGTCGTCGGAGATGGCGACGCCCCGCACCTGGGTGTTGCCCGTGAGTGGTCGTCCGCGGTTGCGCAGGGCGGTCCCCTGGAAGACGTAGACCTGTTCATCATCGGAGCCGACGATGGTCCGCGCCCCGTCTGGGGTCATCGCGACGGCCCAGGTCGCCCCGCCGACATCGTGGCGGGCGAGGACCGTCCCCGTGAAGTCGGTGAAGAGGAGGTCCCGGGTCGTGGAGCTCGCGTCGACATTCGGCCCTACCGCGATGCGGGAGAGGTCGCGCGAGGCGGCCCCCATGAAGAGACCCTGCGTCGTCGTGACGAGACTGTCCCGGAGGGTGAGTGTGGTGTTGGGGGGCGAGACGGTGATGCTGGCGGTGGCGAGCTGCCCCTCGCTGATCGCGCCGACGGTGGTGGCCCCGGCGGCGACCGCGGTCACCACCCCGGTCGAGGAGACCCGCACCCTGGTGCTATCACCCGAGAGCCAGATGATGGTGCGACCGGTGAGGGTGACGCCGGCGGCATCGGTGAGGGTGGCGGTCAGCTGCCGTGTCTCGCCGATGGCGAGGGTCAGTGGGGTGGGGGCGACCACCACGCGTGCCACGGGGACGGGCGAGACGGTGACGGTGGCCGTCGCACTCTTCCCATCGACGGTCGCGGTGACGCGCGTCTCGCCAGCGGTGGCGGCGCGTACGAGTTGGGCGGTGACGAGGCCGGCGGCATCGACCTTGGCGATCGTCGTGTCCTGACTGATCCACGTCACCGTGCGTCCCGTGAGCGTCGCGCCTGCCCCGTCGCGCGGGGTCGCCGTCAGCTGACCGGTGGCTCCGCTGGCCAGCGTTAGGGTCGCCGGCGTCACGCTCACCTGCGCGGCGGTCGGATCGGGGGCGGGTTCCGATGGGCCACCGCCGCACGCCACCGCGGAGAGCGCGATCAACGCCACGGCAATGCGGGAGCGGAACTTCGCCAGCGCTTCCTTGGTGAAATCCGAGAGCACCATCCGCCCGCTCATCGCGGCACGCTGGCTCATCTCCGCCTCCCACCCCTCGGTCCCGCGCCAGAAGATCCGCTTCATCTCACGCATCGCCTCGGGGTTCGCCGCGGCCAGTCGCGCCGCATGGGCCGTCACCGCACCATCGAGGGCCGCCTCGTCCTCCACGAGCATCGAGTAGAGGCCGTGCCGCTCGCACCACTCGGCGTCATGCCAATCGGCGTGCACGCCGAGGTTCATGAAGCGGGCGAGCCCGAGCTTGCGCTCGATCACCACGCCGACGACGAAGGGGCCGATCCCCACTTGGAGCTCGCTCAACTTGGCCCGCGCGTTCTTCACGGCGATCGCGTAATCGCTCGCGGCGATCAGTCCGAGCGCCCCCCCAGCGGCCTGCCCCTGCACCCGGGTGAGGACGAACTTGGGGGCCTCGACCATCGCGTGGATCACCTGCGAGAAGCCAGAGAAGAAGCGCTGGCCCTCCTCGGGGGTCGCGACCGCGAGGAACTCGTCGAAGGAGGCGCCCGCACAGAAGGTCGAGCTCCCGGTGCTCCGGAGGACGATTACCCGGGCGGCGGGATCGGCGCCGGCGGCGCGGATCGCCTGGGCCAGCTCGACGAGGAGCGCCGAGGGGAGGGAGTTCCCCTTGGGGTGGGCGAACTCGACGGTGGCGATCCCGTCGGCGGTGCGGGTCTGGACGGTTCCGGCGGAGAGGGCGGCGTCGGACATGGCGAGGACCTGACGAGAAGAGTGGGGCGGGGTGCTGGTGCCGACGGCTACCCTGCGCGCCGACCGGCTCTATAGTTTACAACCATGACCACGACCATCCGCCAGCTCCCCGCGGACGACCCGGCTCAGGTCGCCGCCTTCGAGGCCCGCATCGCGGCCGGAGAGAGCATCGAGCCGAAGGACTGGATGCCGGCCCGCTACCGGTCGCAGCTCACCCGCATGATGTCCCAGCACGCCCACTCCGAGATCGTCGGGATGCTCCCGGAGGGGAACTGGATCACCCGGGCGCCCTCGCTGCGGCGCAAGCAGTCGCTGATCGCGAAGGTGCAGGACGAGGCGGGGCATGGGCTCTACATCTACTGCGGCACCGAGACCCTCGGCGTCGATCGCTTCGACCTGTTCCATCAGCTCCTCGACGGGACGGCAAAGTATTCGAGCATCTTCAACTATCCGACCCTCTCGTGGGCGGACATGGGGGTGATCGGGTGGCTCGTCGACGGTGCCGCGATCGTGAATCAGACGGTGCTCGCCAAGACCTCGTACGGGCCCTATGCCCGCGCGATGGTGCGGATCTGCAAGGAAGAGAACTTCCATAAGCGGCAGGGCTACGAGATCTGCACGGTGCTCGCGAATGGGACGCCGGCCCAGCGCGAGATGCTCCAGGATGCCGTCGATCGCTTCTGGTGGCCCTCGCTCATGATGTTCGGGCCGTCGGACACCAATTCGCCGAACAGCGGGGAGCTCCTCCGCTGGAAGGTGAAGCGGAAGACCAACGACGAGCTCCGGCAGCGCTTCGTGAACCTCACCATCCCGCAGGCGCAGGCGCTCGGGATCACGGTGCCCGATCCCGACCTGCGCTTCGACCCCGAGACCAAGAACTGGGTCTTCGGTGAGATCGATTGGTCGGAGTTCCAGCAGGTGATCGCGGGGCACGGGCCGTGCAATCGCGAGCGTCTCGAGGCGCGTCGCAAGGCCCATGACGATGGCCAGTGGGTGCGCGAGGCGGCCTCGGCCCATGCGGCGAAGCGCGCCCGGAAGACCGAGGCGGCGTGATGACGGAGCCTACCGGCCCCAGCGATAGCCACTGGCCCCTCTGGGAGGTCTTCACCCAGGGGAACGACGGGGAACCGTTCGAGCATGCGGGGAGCCTGCATGCCACCGATGCGGAGCACGCGCTCCAGAACGCCCGCGACGTCTATGCGCGGCGCGGCGAGGCGGTGAACCTCTGGGTGGTCCCATCGACGGCGATCACGGCCTCGGCGCCGAGTGATGCGGGACCATTCTTCGACCCTGGGAACGAGAAGGCGTACCGGCATCCGCAGTTCTACAAGGCGCCCCGCGGCGTGCGCGTCTTCTGATGACGAGTGCGCACGACGCCGACGATGTCGGTATCGCGGCAGGCGAGGCCAAGGCAGGGGATCGTCCGGTCGCCGGGGCCACGCGCGGTCCGCGGCTCGGGGCGCCGCTGGTGGAGTATCTCCTGCGCCTCGGTGACGATCGACTGATCCTCGGGCATCGGCTCTCCGAGTGGACCGGCCATGGGCCGATCCTGGAGGAGGACATCGCCCTCTCGAACTTCGCCCTCGATCTGATCGGGCAGGCGGCGTCGATCCTCCGTCTCGCGGGCGAGGTCGAAGGGGCCGGACGCGACGAAGATGCGCTCGCCTACTTCCGCGATGGGGTGCAGTTCCGGAACTGCCTCCTCGTGGAGCAGCCCCGCGGGGACTTCGGCGACACCATGGTGCGGCAGTTCCTCTTCGATGCGTACAGCGTCCTCCTCTGGGAAGCGCTCCTTGGCGCACCGCATGCTGGGCTGGCGGCGATCGCGGCCAAGGCGATCAAGGAGGATCGCTACCACCTCCGGCACTCCAGTGAGTGGGTCGTCCGTCTCGGCGACGGCACCGAGGTGAGTCAGGCGCGGGTGCAGGGATCGCTCGACCGACTCTGGCGCTATACGGGTGAGCTCTTCGAGGCCGATGCGATCGATCAGGCGCTCGCGGGGGAGGGGATCGTCGTCGATCATCGGGCGCTCAAGGCGCGCTGGGATCAGCTCGTCGACGAGGTGTTGGGGCGCGCGACGCTCACCCGACCCGCCGATGGGCCGATGCAGCGCGGGGGGCGCGTGGGTCGGCACACGGAGCATCTCGGGCATCTCCTCGCGACGATGCAGAGCGTGGCCCGCGCGCACCCCGGCGCGCGGTGGTAGGGTGAACGTCGCGCGCGCGTGGGAGGTCCTCGCGACCGTCCCCGATCCCGAGGTGCCCGTCATCAGCGTGGTCGAGCTCGGGATCGTGCGTGAGGTCACGGTGGCCGACGATGGCGCGGTGGAGGTCGTGATCACCCCGACCTACTCTGGGTGCCCCGCGATGTTCGAGATCGAGAAGGACGTACGGTCGGCGCTCGAGGCCGCCGGCGCCGCGTCGGTCTCGGTGCGGACGGTGCTCTCCCCGGCGTGGACCACCGATTGGATCCCGGCGTCGGCACGCGAGAAGCTCCGCGCCTATGGGATCGCCCCGCCGGGGCCGGCGGAGCGCGGGGGGCTCATCTCGCTCGTGCGCGCTCGGCCGCCGGTGCCCTGTCCCTGGTGTGGGTCGACCCAGACGACGCTCCAGAGCGAGTTCGGGAGCACGGCCTGTAAAGCGATCCATGTCTGTGGGAGCTGCCGGCAACCCTTCGACGAGTTCAAGGCGATCTGAGCATGACGCGGTTCGCCGATCGTCGAGCGGCGGGCCAGGCGCTGGCTGAGGCACTCGCGAACTACGCGAACCGGCCGGATCTGATCGTGGTGGGCTTACCGAGGGGCGGGGTCCCGGTCGCATCGGAGGTGGCGCAGGCGTTGCACGCGCCCCTGGATATCCTCGTGGTCCGGAAGCTTGGTGCCCCGATGCAGCCCGAGCTCGCGTTAGGTGCGATCGCCTCGGGCGGGTTCCGGGTGGTCGACGCGGGACTGATGCGCACGCTTGGTGTGGACGAGACGGCGCTCGCGGTGGTCGAGTCCGGGGCGCGTGCCGAGTTGATGCGCCGTGAGGTGCGGTACCGTGCGGGGCGCGCGGCACTCCCGCTCGCTGGGCGAACCGTGATCCTCGTGGACGATGGGCTCGCGACGGGGGCGACGATGCGGGTCGCGATCCAGGCGGTGCGGGCCGCGCAGGCCACGCGGGTGATCGTCGCGGTGCCGGTGGCCCCGTCAGAGACCATGGAGCGGTTGCGTGCGGAGGCCGACGAGGTGATCTGCCTGCAGACGCCGGCACACTTCATGGGGGTGGGGGCATGGTATGCGCACTTCCCGCAGTTGACGGATGAGGATGTGCTCGCACTCCTGGCGGGCTGAGCGCCGGATGCCGCGACGCCGTCTGGTGGGATCAGGTCTCGGGCGTCGCCTCATCGGTTGGTCGTACGCCGTGGGACTCGCCCTCTGTGCCGCTCCCCTAAGCGCACAGATCGCTCCCGTGCTCGGCCCCGAGCAGGACCGGCCGTCGGTGCGGTGGCAGGTGATCGAGGGGCGCCACGCGCGGGTGATCGCGCCGCAGGGGATGGAGCGGGAAGCCCGACGCCTCAGGGCGACGATCGACCGCATCGCGCAGGCCGACACCCTGACCTTGCGGGCCAGACCACCCAAGATCGACGTCGTGCTGCGCGCGCAGTACGCGAACGCGAACGGATTCGTCGCCCTCGCGCCGCGGCGCTCCGAGCTCTTCCCCCAGGCGCCGCAGTACGACGGGTTGCTGGGCGCGAACGATTGGCTCGAGCTCTTGGCGCTGCATGAGTATCGGCATGTCCGGCAGCTCACCGCGGCTCGTCGCGGCTTCACCGGGGTGATGACGACGCTCTTCGGCGAGGTCGCCTGGCAGACCTTCAGCTTCTGGAGCCTCCCGTCGTGGTTCCTCGAGGGAGACGCCACGCTGACGGAGACCGTCCTGACCTCCTCCGGTCGCGGGCGGATCCCGCTCTTCGACGCCGATTTCCGCGCGCAACTGCTGGCCCGCGACCTGCCAAGCTATCAGACGACGATGGTCGGGTCACTCAAGGACCGTTGGCCGAACGCCTACGTCCATGGGTATCACCTCGTCGCCTCAGGTCGCGCGCGCTTCGGTGCGGCGGTGTGGGAGCGGGCGCTGGCGCGATCGACCCGCCGGTCGTTCCTCCCCTTGGCGCTCTCAGGTGGACTACAGCGCGCGAGTGGGGTGACCGCCGCGACGTTGCACCAGGAGACCCTTCGGGCCCTCCAAGATTCCGTGCGTGCGGGGGCGGAGCGCCTGACCCTCACGCCAGTAGCGCCCGTGGGGCCTCAGCCTGGGATCTGGACCGATGATGCCGCACCCGGATGGGAGGATTCCGAACGTCTGATCAGTCACCGGGTCGGGCTCGACGCCTTCCCACAGCTGGTGCGTCACTCGGCCGCTGGTGTAGAGCGCCTCCAGTATCTAGGTCAACCGATGCCGGCGCCGCTCTCGGTGCAGGGGGGGACCGCCGCGTGGATCGAGGAGCGGTTCGATCCGCGCTATGCGCTCCGCACCTTCAACGTGATCATGCTCCGCGATCTCTCCAGTGGCGTGGTGCGACAACTCGGCGACACGACGCGATGGATGAGCGTCGGGCTCTCCCCTGATGGACAGCGACTGGTGACGGTCGAGCAGCGCCCAAACGGGGGGACGGCACTGGTCCTCCTCGACCGCGGAGGGCAGGAGCTCCAGCGCCATGAGGTCCCAGAGGGTGATCTCATCGTGACCCCGCGCTTCACGCGCGAGGGCGATGGACTGCTCTTCACGCGGACGCGTCGTGGGGTCGGCCGCCGCGTGGAGCGGTGTGATCTGGCGATGTCGACCTGCGAGGGGATTTCCCCGTGGTCGTCGCTGGCGATCGCCGCCCCGGTGGGGGACCGTTCACTGGTCTTCGCCTACGCGCCGATCGATGGCCGCGATCAGATCGTCGCCTGGCGCGCGGCCACCGGGCGGTGGCATCAGGTCACCGTGCGGCCGGTCGGGGCGATCGATCCGATGCCCTCGCCGGATGGCGCGCGGTTGGCCTTCCTCGATCACACCGCCTCAGGACGGCGCCTCGTCACCCTACCGATCGAGCCAGCGCGCTGGCCCGAGGTGCCGCTCACGATCGAGGATCCCGCGCCCCTGCGCGCGTTGGTCGCCCAGGTCGGTGCCACGCCCCTCGCTGAACCGATCGCACCGGATTCGGCGGCGCCGCTCCGCGACTATTCGCCGTGGCGCCATCTCCTCTATCCGACGGGATTCACCGTCTCGCTCCCACCCGTGAGTCCCACGATCGGGGCGACGCTGAGCTCGCGCGACATCCTGGGCACCTTTGCCGCCGATCTCGCAGCGAGTTACGATCGGACCGAGCGCACCGGATCGGGTCGCATCGCCCTGACCTCCGCGGCGTATCCCGCGATCACCAGTGCGTGGGTCGGGGTCGGGGATCGGCGTGAGGTATATCCGGCCGCGACGGTGCGGGGTGAGGCACAGCCTGCGGGCGAGTGGCAGTGGCGTGAACGGACGCGCGGGGTCCGCGCCGAGCTCCCGCTCACCCTCACTCGCGATCATCGGTGGACGCAGCTCCGCCTCTTCGGTGCGCTCGAGGAGACCCGTGTCGAAGGGAGCACGCTGCCGACCTACTTCGTCTCCGATGAGGGGAGTGTGCGGCCAGTGAGCGTGGGCGTCGCTGTGTACCGCGGCTATCAGTGGGTGCGCGACATCTTCCCGATCCGCGGTGTGGCGGCGAGCGCCTTCGTCCGGTCGACCCCCCTCGGCGGCACCTTCGATGGGCGGCAGGTGGCGGCGCGGGCGCAGCTCTATCGGTCAGGATTCGGTGCCCACCATGGCATCCGTGTCGATCTGGGGATCGATCGCCAGCCATCCCGCGCGTCGGCGACGAGTGCGCCCCCGTACCGCTTCACCAGCTCGCTCCCATTCGCTCGTGGGTACCCGACGGTGACGGCGCCCAGCGCCGTACGAGGAGCGGTCGACTACGTGTTCCCGCTCTGGTATCCCGATCGCACCCTGTTCCGGACGATCCAGGTCCAGCGTGTGCGCGGCGCGCTCTTCGCCGATCTGATGCAGACCACGTCGCGACGCTTCGTGCAGGGCACGGCAGTGGATGAGCGGTCACGCTGGCGCTCCCTTGGCGGGGAACTCTGGTTCGATGCCGCCTGGTTCCATCCGGAGCTGAAGCTCCCGGTGGGGCTCCGCTATGCGTGGCGGCTCGATGGCGCGCGCGGGGGGCGGGCCGAGTTCATCCTCGGGTTCTGAGGTCGCGCCCCCCGGCGCCTGCGTGCCGCGGTCAGGCGCCGAGCGCGGCCTCGATCTCCTGGGTGATCCGCTCGACGCTCGGCAACACCGCATCGAGCAACACCGGATGGTACGGCATCGGGATGTCCGCTGGTGCGAGGCGCCGGACCGGCGCATCCAGCTGCCAGAACGCCTCCTGTGCCACGACGCTCGCGACCTCGGCCCCGAACCCCGCGGTCATGTTGTCCTCGTGCACCACGAGACACCGGCCGGTCTTGGTGACCGAGGCCAGCACCGCGGAGCGATCCCACGGGGCGATCGTGCGGAGGTCGAGCACCTCCACGGCGTCGCCGAATCGTCCCGCGGCCTCGACGCAGCGATGCACCATCGCGCCCCAGGACACGACGGTGAGATCGGTCCCGGCGCGTACCACGCGCGCCTCGCCGAAGGGGAGCAGATAGTCGTCCCCTGGGTACGGGGCCGATCCGTCGCCGGTCATCAGCAGGGAACGGTGCTCGAAGAAGACGGTCGGGTTCGGACTGCGCATCGCCGCGCGGAGGAGTCCCACGGCATCGGCGGCATTCGAGGGGATCGCGACCTGCCACCCGTAGGCATGGGCGAAGCGCACCTCGTCGCTGAGGCTATGCCAGGGATCGCCGACATCCTTGCCGAAGCCACCGGGCATACGCACCACCATCGGCGCCGCGAAGCGATTGGCGGTCCGCCACCGCATCGTCCCCGTGTTGTTCAGCTGCTCCGTCGCAGGGTCGGCGTACTTGCGGAACTGGATCTCGGCCACCGGCATCAGTCCACTGATCGCGAGTCCCGAGGCCCGACCGATGATCCCCTCTTCCGAGAGGCTCGTGTCGAAGACGCGCTCGGCGCCGAACTGCCGCTGCAGTCCTTCGGTGACGAGATGGACGCCCCCCTTCTTCCCGACATCCTCGCCGAAGACGACGAGCTTGGGATTCACCGCCAGCTCATGCCGGAGGGTGCGGCGGACGGCCTCGGCGAAGCGGAGCAGCTCGCCGCCGTCGGCCGCCGTCGGCGTGCCACCGAGCGCGCGGCGCTCCGCCCGAGCGAGGCCACCGAGTCCCGCCTCCGGCACCTCGTCTCGATCGTCGGCGTAGCGATGATCGCCGATCATCACCGGATCCGGCAGGGGCCGTGCGCGTGCCGCCGTGACGGCGCGCTCGATATCCCCTGCGACCTCGGCCTCGAGTGCGGCCCATTCGGCGGAGGTGAGCACGGCGGGGACGAGATAGTCGCGCAGGCGTGGGAGGGGATCGCGGGCCTGATCGGCCGCGATCTCGGCGTCGGTGCGGTACCCCTTCTGGTTGTCGGGACCCGAGTGGCTGGAGAGTCGCGGCACGGTGAGGCGGACGAGGGCCGGGCCCGCGCCGCGGCGCACATGCGTCACGCACTCTTGCAGGAGCGTCGCGGTCTGATGGGGATCGGTCCCGTCGCCGTTCCGCACGAAGAGATTGCCGAACGCCTCGAGATTCCGAGCGATGTCGCCCCCCGGTGTCTGCATCTCCCCCTTCACCGAGATCCCGAGGGTGTTGTCCTCGATGTAGAAGAGCATCGGGAGGGAGAGGGTCGTCGCCATGGTGAGCGCCGACCAGAACCCATTGGTCGCCACCGAGCCGTCGCCGCCGAGGGCGACCCCGATGGACCCGGCCCAACGCGGGTCCTGGAGCACATCACGATGGTAGGTGATCGCCTGCGCCCAGCCGGCGGTCGGGGTGTACTGGGAGCCGACGTCGCCGGACATCGGCAGCACCACCGGACCCGAGCGATTCGGGAGGTTGCAGACCACGCCGATGTCGCGTCCATCGGAGAACCCCCCCGCGCGCCCCAGCGGGGAGCCCAAGGCATCGTCGAAGGGGAGCCCGAGGGAGAGGAGGAGCGGACGGCTGCGGTAGTAGGCTCCCGCCGCATCGCGCTCCCCGGTCAGGAGGGCCCCCAGGATGCATTGGGCCACATCGTGTCCGCGCGCCGAGAACTGATAGAGCACCAGGTGCTCCTTGGGCACCGTGGCGCGGTTCCGGTTCGTGGTCTCTTCCAGGTCGTCCATCGCACGGGAGGCGAGGACATGGTAGGCGATGCGACGCCAGTCGAGGCCGGGGAGGGGGCGCTTGGGCATCCGAGGAATCTGGCGGGGGGCGGGCGACCGGGGAACCGTGTGCGGGTGCGATCGGGCGCCGCTCCCTCACACCGGACCGTCGGGTATCTTTGACCCATGTCGAGCGCCCTGATCCTCCGCGAGATCCGTGACGGCGTCCTCTTCCTGACGCTGAATCGCCCCGAGGTCCTGAATGCCTTCACGCGGCCGATGGCGGTCGCGCTCCAGGAGGCACTCGCCGAGGCGGCCGCGAGCCCAGCGATCCGCGCGGTCCACCTGACCGGAGCCGGCCGAGGGTTCTGTGCGGGGCAGGACCTGCAGGAGGTGCTCCCGCAGGGGGAGGGTCCGATGCCCGACATCAGCGAGGTCGTGCGCGCCAGCTTCAACCCGATCATCCTCGCCATCCGGACCCTCGAGAAGCCGGTGGTCTGCGCGGTGAACGGGATCGCCGCCGGCGCGGGGGCGAACCTCGCCTTCGCCTGCGACCTCACCATCGCGGCGGAGCAGGTGAGCTTCGTGGAGAGCTTCTCCAAGCTCGGCCTGATCCCGGACACGAGCGGGACCTTCTTCGTGCCGCGTCTCGTCGGGCCGCAGCGGGCGACGGGGATGTTCTTCCTGGCCGAGAAGATCCCGGCCCCACAGGCCAAGGCGTGGGGGCTGATCTGGGATGCGGTGCCGGCGGCGCAGCTCACCGAGGTCTCGGAGCATCTCGCCCTCACGCTCGCCCAGCAGGCGACGCGCGGGTTCGGGCTCACCAAGCGGGCGATGAATGCCTCCGCCGCCAATGGGCTCGAAGCGCAGCTCGAGCTCGAGGCGCAGCTGATGCAGGAGGCGGGCCGGACGGCGGACTACGAAGAGGGGGTTCGCGCCTTCCTCGAGAAGCGCGCGCCGCACTATCGGGGGGCCTGATCGATGCGTCTGGACGGATCGACGGTCATCGGGGTCGTGGGGGCCGGGGCCATGGGGGCGGGGATCGCCCAGGTCGCGGCGGGACGTGGCCATCGTGTGGTGCTCGCCGATGCCTCGGCCGCGGCGATCGATCGCGCGCGTCAGGGTCATGGGCGGGCGATGGACCGCGAGGTGGAGAAGGGGCGGCTCACCCGCGCCGATGCCGAGGCCGTGCGCGCGCGGATCACGTATCTCCCCGAGGTGACGGAGGCCGCGCTGCGGGCGTTCGCCGACTGCGGGCTCGTGATCGAGGCGATCATCGAGTCGCTCCCGGCCAAACGGGAGCTCTTCCGCGCCTTGGAGCTGGTGCTCGATCCCTCGGCGGTCCTCGCGACGAACACCTCGTCGCTCGCCGTCGCCGCCCTCGCGGGGGTGGCGCGTCACCCCTCGCGCGTCATCGGCATCCACTTCTTCAATCCGGCCCCCGTGATGCCGCTGGTGGAGATCATCCCCGCGATCGTGACCGATGCGGCGGTCACCACCGCCACGCGAGCGCTCGTGGACGGATGGGGGAAGACGACCGTCCTCGCCGCGGACACGCCGGGGTTCATCGTGAATCGGGTGGCGCGGCCGTTCTATGGCGAGGCGCTGCGGATCCTCGAAGAGGGGATCGCCGACGCCGCGACGATCGATTGGGCGATGAAGACCCTCGGCGGCTTCAAGATGGGGCCGTTCGAGCTGATGGACTTCATCGGCAACGACGTGAACTTCGCGGTGACCTCCTCGGTGTTCGAGGCGATGTTCTTCGATCCGCGCTACAGGCCGGCGCTCACCCAACGACGGCTGGTCGACGCCGGGTGGCTCGGACGGAAGTCAGGGCGCGGCTATTACGACTACCGTGCGGGCGCGGTGCCGCCGGCGCCGCTGGCCGATACGACCCTTGGCCAACGGATCGTCGATCGTATCCTCGCGATGCTGGTGAACGAGGCGGCGGAGGCGGTGCAGCTGCGGATCGCCTCAGCGGCGGATCTGGAGCGGGCGATGACCACCGGGGTCAATTACCCCAAGGGGCTGCTCGCGTGGGGGGATGCCATCGGCGCCGCGGCGATCCTCGCGCGCCTCGAGGCGCTGCAGGCGGAGTATGGCGAGGATCGCTATCGCCCGAGCCCCTACCTGCGCCGCGTGGTGCGAACCGGCGGCACGTTGCTCGGTGGGGTCGCCTGATGGCCGGTGCGCACCCCGCGCCCTCACGGTCGCCAGACGAGCAGCGCACCATCGACGCGCAGGCGCGGGCGGTCGTCGATCGGATGCTGACCCGCGACGCCTTCTCCCGGTGGCTGGGGGTCGAGGTGGTAGAGATCGCCGAGCGACGGTGTGTGCTCCGGATGACGGTGCGCCCCGAGATGGTGAATGGGTTCGGCACCGCCCACGGCGGGATCGTCTTCGCCTTCGCCGACAGTGCGCTCGCCTTCTGCACCAATTCCGACGGCGAGATCAGCGTCGCGCTCGACTGCACGGTGAGCTATCCGACGGCGGTCCGCCCTGGGGATGTGCTCACCGCGACCGGCGTGCAGGAGTCGACCACGAACAAGATCGGCTTTGCCCGGGTCACGGTGGTCAATCAGGATGGGGTGGTCGTCGGGCACTTCCGTGGCACGGTCTACCGCACGCGTAAACCCCTCCCGCTCTGACCGGGTGGGCGACACCAACTCTCTCTCATCATGAACCACGCCTTCCTCGTCGATGGCATCCGCACCCCGATCGGGAACCTCGGGGGCTCGCTCCGCGCCGTGCGCGCCGATGATCTCGCCGCCCATGCGATCCGTGCGCTCCTCGCGCGCCATCCCTCGGTCGATCCCGGCGCGATCGCCGATGTCATCCTCGGCTGCGCCAATCAGGCGGGGGAGGACAACCGCAATGTGGCGCGCATGGCATCGCTCCTCGCTGGGCTCCCCGTGACGGTCCCCGGAGAGACGGTGAATCGGCTCTGTGCCTCGGGGCTGAGCGCGGTGGCGAACGCCGCGCGGGCGATCAAGAGCAAGGACGGGGATCTCTATCTCGCAGGCGGGGTGGAGAGCATGACCCGGGCGCCGTATGTGCTCTCGAAGAGTGCGACCCCGTTCGGGCGCGACATGCAGCTCTTCGACACGAGCCTCGGGTGGCGTTTCGTGAACCCGGCGATGCAGGCGGCGCATGGTACCGACTCGATGGGAGAGACGGCTGAGAACGTCGCCACCCGCTACGGGATCAGCCGCGCCGATCAGGATGCGTTCGCGATGCGCTCGCAGCAGAAGGCGGCGCAAGCGCGGGCGAATGGGCGACTCGCCGAGGAGATCGCACCGGTCGAGATCCCACAGAAGAAGGGGGCGGCCGTACGCGTGGAGCAGGATGAGTTCCTTCGGCCTGACACCACGATGGACACGTTGGCCAAGCTCAAGCCCGCCTTCCGGCACGATGGACAGGGATCGGTGACGGCAGGGAATAGCTCGGGGCTCAACGATGGCGCCGCCGCGCTCCTGCTCGCCTCGGAGCGAGGGCTCCGCGTGCAGGGGCTGACGCCGATCGCGCAGGTCGTGGCCGCGACCGCGGCGGGGGTCGAGCCGCGGGTGATGGGGATCGGTCCGGTGCCGGCGACGCGCCGCGCGCTCGAACTCGCCGGGCTCACCCTCGACCAGATGGATGTGATCGAGCTCAATGAGGCCTTCGCCGCGCAGGGGCTCGCCTCACTCCGGGAGCTCGGGCTCGGCGATGATGATCCGCGCGTCAATCCCAACGGAGGGGCGATCGCGCTCGGGCATCCGCTCGGGATGAGTGGGGCCCGTCTCGCGCTCACGGCGGCACGGGAGCTCCAGCATCGTGGGGGGCGTTACGCGCTCTGTACGATGTGCATCGGGGTCGGGCAGGGCTACGCCCTCATCCTGGAGCGGGTGTGAGCTGCTACGCCTTCGATGACTTCATCCCCGTCGTGCACGAGAGCGCCTTCGTGCACCCAACCGCGGCGGTCACCGGGAATGTGATCATCGGGAAGGATGTGTACATCGGTCCTGGGGCGGCGATCCGTGGCGACTGGGGTGGGATCGTCATCGGTGATGGTTGCAACGTGCAGGAGAACTGCACGGTGCACATGTTCCCGGGCGTCACGGTGGTGCTCGAGCCGGGGGCGCACATCGGGCATGGTGCCGTGGTCCATGGGGCGCAGATCGGGGCCAATGTCTTGATCGGGATGAACGCCGTCGTGATGGACCGTGCGACGATCGGTGCGGGGAGCATCGTCGGGGCCCTCTGCTTCGTCCCGGCCGAGATGCAGGTCCCCGAGCGGAGCGTGGTCGTCGGGAACCCGGCGAAGATCGTGAAGGAGGTGAGCGACGAGATGCTCGCCTGGAAGAGCGAGGGGACCGCCCTCTATCAGCGGCTTCCCGCGGCGATGCGCGCGGGAAGCCGCGAGGTCGAGCCGATGCGCGAGGTGCCGACCGATCGGCCCGCGCAGGCCGCCATCCTCAAGACCTGGAAGGAGACACAGCCGCGATGATCAGCCGTCTGCAGAACTACGCGCTGGGTGAGTGGGTCGCCGGGACGGGGCGTGCGACCACCCTGTATCACGCCGTCACCGGTGAGGCGATCGCTGAGGCCTCGAGTGGTGGGCTCGATTTCGGGGAGATGGTCCGGTATGCACGGCGTGTGGGTGGGCCGGCCTTACGCCGGCTGACCTTCCACGAGCGTGCACGGATGCTCAAGGCCGTCGCGCAGCATCTCATGGCGAAGAAGGAGCTCTTCTATGAGCTCTCCTCGGCGACGGGAGCGACCCGCGCCGACAGTTGGGTCGATATCGAAGGGGGGATCGGGACCTTCTTCGCGTATGCGAGCCGAGGGCGGCGCGAGTTCCCGGACGAGACGTACTTCGTCGAAGGACCGCAGGAGCTCCTGGGGAAAGGGGGCACCTTCGCGGGGCGGCATATCTGCGTCCCGCTCGAGGGGGTCGCGATCCACATCAACGCCTTCAACTTCCCCTGCTGGGGGATGCTCGAGAAGTTGGCGCCTGCGCTGCTCGCTGGCGTGCCGTGCATCGTGAAGCCGGCGACGGCGACGAGCTATCTCACGGAGTTGATGTTCCGTGAGATGATCGCGGCGAACATCCTCCCGGCGGGGGCGGTCCAGCTGATCTGCGGGAGCGCCGGCGATCTCCTCTCGCATGTGGAGGAGCAAGATGCCGTCGCCTTCACCGGGAGTGCGGCCACCGGGCAGATGCTCAAGGAGAGCCCGGCGTTGGTGCAGCACTCGGTCCGCTTCAACATGGAGGCCGACTCGCTCAACTGCTGCATCTTGGGGCCCGATGCGGCACCCGGCACCGAGGAGTTCGATCTCTTCGTGAAGGAGGTCGTCCGCGAGATGACGACCAAGGCGGGGCAGAAGTGCACCGCCATCCGTCGCACCATCGTCCCCAAGGGGATGGAGGAGGCGGTCGTCACCGCACTCGCCAAGCGGCTCGCGAGCACGACGATCGGTGACCCACGAGTGGACGGGGTGCGGATGGGACCGCTGGCGAGCCGTGGTCAGGTGCGCGATGTGGGGGCGGCGGCCGACCGGATCCGTACCGCCGGCGAACTCGTCTTCGGTGGCGGTGACTTCGAGGTGCGCGGCGCCGATCGTGAGGCGGGATGCTTCTTCGCGCCGCAGCTCCTGGTCTGTGATGCGCCTTTCGCTCGCGCCGAACCCCATGACATCGAGGCCTTCGGTCCGGTGAACACCGTGATGCCGTACGAGACCCTCGAGGAGGCGGTCGCCCTCGCCAAGCGTGGCAAGGGCTCCCTTGTCGGTTCGTTGGTCACCGCGAGCCCGACGGTCGCCCGCGAGGTCGTGCTCGGCGTGGCGCCCTTTCACGGGCGGCTCCTCGTGCTCGATCGCACCAGTGCCAAGGAGAGCACCGGCCACGGCTCCCCGCTCCCGAACCTCGTGCATGGCGGGCCCGGCCGGGCCGGCGGCGGTGAGGAGATGGGGGGGAGCCGTGGCGTGCTGCACTACATGCAGCGCACCGCGGTGCAGGGGAGCCCGACGATGCTCACCGCGATCACGCGCGAGTGGAGCGCGGGCGCGGCGCAGCGCACCGAGGGGTCACACCCCTTCACGCGGACCTTCGAGCAGCTCGCGGTCGGTGACACGCTGGTCACCAAGACGCGCACCATCACGCTCGAGGACATCGAGGCGTTCGCGCGGCTGAGCGGGGATACCTTCTATGCGCATATGGATGAGGAGGCGGCGAAGGCCCACGGCGTCTTCGAGGGGCGGGTCGCGCATGGCTACTTCATCGTCTCCGCGGCCGCGGGGCTCTTCGTGGAGCCCACGCTCGGTCCGGTGATGGCGAATTACGGCCTCGAGCGCCTCCGTTTCACCAAGCCCGTCTATCCCGGGGATACGATCCAGGTACGTCTCACCGTCAAGCAGAAGACGGTGAAGGAGACGCCGGTGGACGGGGTGCCGCAGGGGGTGGTGGAGTGGGACGTCGACGTGCGCAATCAGCGCGACGAGTCGGTGGCCCTCTACTCGATCCTCACCCTCGTCCGACGAGATACCCCGCCGCGCTGACGCTCGCCGTCAGCACGGTCCCCCAGACGAGGTCGACCATCACCGCGGGGACCGGGAAGCCCTTGAGCAGGGCGAGGCTCGTGAGATCGAAGGCGGCGTAGGCGGCGAGTCCGAAGACCGCGCCGAGGGTGATCGCGCGCCCGAGCGACTGCTTCTCCAGCGCCGGGAGGACGCAGAGGATGACGATCGCCGCGAGGTAGATCAGGTAGAAGGCGAGGGCCGCCGGCCACTGGACATCCTCACGCATCAGGTGTCCGAGGTGCTTCTGATAGAACCCCTTCGCGATGACGCCGAGCCAGAGCAGATCCAGGGCGAAGAAGGCGGTGAAGCAGGCGGCGTAGACCTTGAGGGCGAGCGGCATGGCGGGTCTCGGAAGGGGTGGGGAGGGGGCGGCGCTTTCCTTTTGGCGAACGGATGCATAGCTTACGTTGGTTCCGCGCCCACACCGGAGAATCCCACGATGTCCCTCGTTCCGCTCGCGCTCCTCGCGCTGCAACTGGTGGTGTCCCCGTCGGCCGAGCAGGTCGATGGGGGGGCGTCCGTCCACCCGCCGGTGGTCATGGGGACGCCCCTTCCGGTCAGTCGCTTCGGGGCCCCGCCAGCGCTCCCGACACCGCGCCTCGATGACGGAGTCGTGCTCTCACCCTTCGGTGGGTCGCGGGATTCGGTCCCCGAATACTCCGCTTGGTACTACCGGCGTCTCGACGTCCATCGCTGGGGGAGCTATGCGATGCTCCCCCTCTTCGCCTATCAGTACTGGGCGGGGACCCAGTTGATGCGCGGGGACGACGAGGGGGATGACGTCGAGGATGGTCATGCGCTCGCCGCCACCGGCGTCGCGACCCTCTTCACCGTCAATACCGTCACCGGCCTCTGGAATCTCTACGAGGGGTGGAACGATCCCACCGATCGCACCCGGAAGCGGCTGCATGCGATCCTCCTTCTCGCGGCGGATGCGGGCTTCGTGGCCACCGGACTCCTCGCGGAGGAGGCCGACGATTCCGGCAGTGCCCGTCGCACCCATCGCAACGTCGCCATCGGGTCGATGGCGCTCGCCACAACGGGCTGGCTCATGATGCTCGACATCTTCCGCTGAGTCGCCGATGACCGATTGCCTGCATCTCTGTCTGCTGCGGGAGCAGAGATCCGTTCCCTCGATCGATCACGATCGCCGACGCTTCCTGTCGGCCACCCTCGCCGCCTCGGTGATGGCGATCCTCTCCGCCTGCGGTGATGGTGGACCTCTCGGAGGCGATGATGACGAGGGGACGGGGGGCGAGGGGGCTCCCCCGACCGGTCGACTGACCGTCGTCCTCTCGAATTTCCCTGCCTTGGCGGCGGATGGTGGGATCGCACGCGTCGACGGGGGGAGTGCGGCCCCGGTCGCGGTGGTTCGTGTGAGCGCGTCGACCTACCGCGCCTTCTCGATGGTCTGTCCGCATGCCGGCACCACCATCAACATCACCACCGGCGGGTTCCGCTGCCCGAACCACGGGGCGGTCTTCAACAGCGCTGGCGTGTGGACCGGGGGCCAGGTGACCAGCGACCTTCGGGAGCTCCCGGTGGTCTACGCCTCGGCGACGCAGACGCTGACGATCAACTGAGGGCGCGGGTCAGGGGACCCGCGCCTCGAGCTCGGCCTCGATCTCATCGGGGAGGAGCCGTAGGAGATCGAGGCCGGTGAGGGCCTCCACCTGATCGATCGTCACGCGGTAGCTCTGCCAGGGCACGGTGCGGATCCCGGCATCGTTCGGCATGATCACCGCGACCACGTGAATGTCGGCGGCGCTGGTGACGCTCGAGAGCCCCGCGTCCCGCGGGAGGAGGAGCGCGACCTTCCAGACCTGCGCGGGAATCGTGATCCGGCCCTCCCCCTTCACCGTCCCCTTGGAGCCTGAGGCCCCCGCGATCACATAGACCTCCTTCCCGCTCAGGATCGCCTGGTCGGTGAGATAGGTCTCGAGGGTAGCCCACGGGCCCTGATTGTTGTCCGCCGCCTGCGGGATGATGTTCGAGAAGTGGAAGGTGCGCGCGTTGTCGAGGGCGCCCGCCGTGCGGTCGAAGGAGCGGACGAGATGTCCGCGGTCGATCAGGTATCCCGCGGCCGTCCCTGCGCCGGTGTAATCCGCGGTCGTGATCCTGTTCGCGGACGGGAGCTCGGGATCGTAGGTGTAGCAGTCGCAACGATCCTCGGTGCCGAGGTGGGTGAGGTCGAGGGCGTAGCTCACCCAGTTGGGGATCCCGCGCGTCACATCGAATGAGGTGGTGTACTCGGCGCGACGGATGATGACCTCATCACCGACGTTCCCATCGGTCGGGTCGCCGAACTCGGTGTTCCCCGCATACGCCGCGGTGGTCGACGCGGCGGCGACGCGGGTGCGGAGCGGATAGGTGCTCGTCGTGCCGTCGGAGGCGGTGGCGCGGATCAGCGCCGTCCCGGCCCCGAGCGCACGCACCACGCCGCGCGAGTCGACGCTGACGAGGGTCGGGGTCTCGGAGCTCCAGGTGAAGGTCGTCGATACCGTCTCGCCGGTGGTGCCGGAGCGCAGGGTCGCGAAGAGCTGGTCCTCGAATCCGATGGGCAGGGCGGGATCGGCGTTGGTGCGGCCGGTGAAGCTCACGATGTTCGAGGTCGGCGGCGTGACACCGAAGCAGTAGCCGAAGTTCGCGGCGCGCTGGCTCCAGGTTCCGGTCGCGTCCCGGTGCAGGCTCTGGCCGATCGCGGGCGCCGGCTCCTGACTCACCGGGATCACGGTCGGTGGGACCCCGAGGGCGGGGCCGGCGGTGGCGGTGAAGCTCCCTTCGTAGGTGAGGAACTCGACGACGCTGTCGCGCGGCGTCACCAGGGCCAAGCCGTCAGGGGATCCGTTCTGCAGGCCGAGGGCCCAGGTCCACGCGGTCCCACGGCCGTTGCACTGATTCGTGAGGGTCCCCGCGAGCTCGAGCGTGTCGTACGGGACGCCACCGTTCCCGTTGTACAGGACGATGGTCCAGCCGGTGAGATCGGTCCCCGCGGGCCCCTCGACCTCGATCGCCTCGTTGACGTCGGTCCCCACGTTGTCATAGTGGATCTCGGTCACCCGCACCGCCGGGAGCGGCGGTGGCGGGGTGACGACGACCACGCTCACCGTGTCGGCCGGACCGCCGGTCACGCTCACCACGACGGAGCTCCCGCCGACGGCGATCCCGGTCACACGCCCCGTCGCACTCACCGTCGCGACCGCGGTATTGGTCGAGCGCCAGGTCAGGGTCGCCCCGGTCGCCGGGGCCCCCGTGGCATCGGTGACCGCGGCCACGAACAGGGTGCTGTCCCCGACGGCGATGGTGTCGATGGCCGGTGAGACCGTCACCGTGAGCTTCGGGGCCGGCGCGGTGCCTCCCTCACCGCCCCCACCGCCACAGGAGGCGAGGAGGGGGAGGAGGCACAGAGAGAGGAAGGGACGCCGGGAGCGCAGAGGCATGGGAGGGATGGATGAGGTCGAACTCGCGATGCAGCGTAACCGATTCGTCTCGGCGCGCCAACGGTACTCGACGCCTTGCTCGGCGGACGTTACCATCTCGGGACACACCCTTCACGTCCGAGTCCTGTCGATGTCTCGCTCCCGGTCGCTGCTCTCGAATATCCTGCTGCTCCCCGTGCTCCTCTTCGGTGGCGTGCTTGGCGCACAGGAGACCCCCTTCATCGGCGTCCGTGTCGATGCCGACCGCAACAAGCTCTTGCTCGAGGTCCCCGCCGAGCGGATCGGTCGCGACTTCATGCATCAGGTGGTCCTCGCGACGGGGGCGGGGGCGCCCGCCCTCGGGCTCGATCGCGGCCAACTCGGCGATGGGACGATCGTCCGGCTCGAGCGCCGCGGGAAGCGACTCGTCCTCGTGACCGACAATTGGGGGGTGCGTGCCCCGGGGGCGTCGGCCGCCTCGCAGCGCGCCGCGGCCGAAGCCTTCCCCACCGGGGTGATCGCGGCCTTCCCGATCGAGGGAGAGGCGAACGGCACCGTGACCGTCGATGCCACCGCGCTCTTCCTCTCCGATGTGTACGGGATCGCGGAGTCCCTCCGTCGTTCGCAGCAGGGGACGGCACGGGTCGATGCGAACCGCAGCTGGTTCGAGCCGACGCGTACGAAGGCCTTCCCCACGAACACCGAGATCCATGCCGTCCTGACCTTCGCGGTGGACAATCCAGGGCCGGCCCTCCGACGGAACGCGCCGGTGGCGTCCTCCCCGACCTTCGAACTCCACCACTCGCTCGTCGCGCTCCCGGAATCGAACGGGTTTCGTGGGCGCGCCGCCGATCCCCGCTCCGGCTACTTCGGGGAGAGCTATCTCGATCTCGCCCAGGGGTTCGACGGGACCTATCGCGCGGGGCTGATCAACCGGTGGCGGCTCGTCCCGAAGGATCCCGCCGCCTATGCGCGCGGGCAGCTCACCGAGCCGGTCTCACCGATCGTGTACTACCTCGATCCCGGGATCCCCGAGCCGTATCGGACGGCGTTCCGCGATGGGGGGCTCTGGTGGAATCGCATCTTCGAGGGGGCCGGCTTCAAGAACGCCTTCCAGATCCGTGATCTCCCGGCAGGCGCCGACCCGATGGATGCGCGCTACAACCTGATCTATTGGATCCATCGGAGTGGCCCGGGGCCCTCGGTCGGTCCGTCGATCAACGACCCCCGCACCGGCGAGATCGTCCGGACCGTGGTGCGCATGGATGCCTGGCGCTCGTTGATCGACTTCAACATCTACGCGGGACTGGTGCCGGCGCTCGGTGGGGCGCGTGCGAACGTCTCCGCCGAGGCCTTCGCGATGGCACGGCGTCGGCAGCACGCGGCCCATGAGATCGGCCACACCCTCGGGCTCTCGCACAACTACATCGCGCATGCGCAGGGGCGATCGAGCGTGATGGACTACCCCTTTCCGCTGATCACCGTGGACGGGAAGGGGCAACTCGACTTCTCCAAGGCCTATGCGCCCTTCGCCGGTGCATGGGACTCCCTCGCGATCCGCTACGGGTACACCTGGTATCCGACGGCCCAGGCGGAGACGTCGGGCCTCGCGAAGATCGTGCAGGAGGGGCTCACGCGGGACCTCCGGTTCGTCGCCGACCAGCATGCGGGCGCCGAGGGGTCGATCCCCGTGGTGACGCGGTGGGTGGAAGGGGCGACGGCCTTCGAGGCCGTCGAGCGGACGAGCGCGGTGCGGAAGCTCGGCATCGAGAAGTTCGATGAGCGTGCGATCCAGCCGGGCGAGCCAATGTATCTGCTCAACATGCGCTTCACCCATCTCTACCTGCATCATCGCTACTCGCTCGAAGGGCTCGTGAAGACGCTCGGCGGGATGGATTTCCGCTATGCGATGCGCGGCGATGGACAGACGCCGACCACGGTCGTACCGGCGGCCGAGCAACGGAAGGCGCTGGCGATGGCGCTCGACGCGCTGGAGCCGGCGAACCTCGCCGTCCCGCCACGCGTGCAGGCGCTGATCCCGCCGGTGCCGGCCGGTGGCGACCCGAGCTTGGCGTGGGCCCCTTCGGCGGCGGGGACCGCGTTCGACGAGATCACCTTGGCGGGAGGGCTGGTGACCGAGGTGATCGAAGGGCTGCTGCAGCGGGAGCGGTTGGCGCGGATCGTGCTCTTCAGATCCCGTGGCGCGACCGACCTCACGCTCGACGAGGTCTACCGGACGATCATCGATCGCACCTGGGGCGCCACGCCGACCGCCGACTTCCAGTCGCAGACCTTGCGGCGGATTGCCCAGCGGGTGGTGCTCAATACGATGCTCGACCGTGCGGGAGATAAGCAGGCGCTCCCGGATGTCCGGGCGGTGACGGAGCGCCACCTGCGACACCTCGCGGAACGCATCCAGCAGGCGAGTGGGGGACTCTATCCTGACGAGGCGTTGCGCCTCCAGGCGTTGCAGGAGATCGCTCGGTACTTCGACGGCGATGACGATCCCACCTCGCGCACCCGCTTCCCCGTCCTCACCCTCCCCTGGCCATGATGCATCGGCGGCGCTTCCTCTCCGATCTCACGAAGGCCGCGGCGCTCTGTGCCGCGGTCCCGAATACCTGGCGCATCACCTGGCATCCGACCTTCGCCGACGATCCCTTCGCCCTCGGGGTGGCGAGCGGGGATCCAACGCCGACCGGTGCGGTGATCTGGACGCGACTCGCGCCGCGCCCCTTCGAACCCGAAGGGGGGATGCCGGGGAATCGGCCGATCGTCGATTGGGAGGTCGCGGAGGACGAGGCGTTCTCGCGCATCGTGCGGAAGGGGCGCTATACCGCAGCGCCCGAGCTCTCGTACTCGGTGCATGTCGATGTCGAGGGGCTCGCAGCGGACCGGTGGTACTTCTACCGCTTCCGGTCTGGTGGGGCGGTGAGCCCCGTGGGGCGATTGCGGACGGCGCCCGCGGAGGGGGCGATGCCCCCGCTGCGCCTCGGGATGGTCTCCTGCCAGAACTATGAGCAGGGGCTCTACACCGCCTACCAGCACCTTGCCCTGGAACGCTGTGATCTGATCACGCACCTCGGGGACTACATCTACGAGTACAGTGCGCGGGCGGGTGCCGTGCGGCCGCATCAGGGATTCGAGACGCGAACGCTCGATCAGTATCGTACGCGCTATGCGCAGTACAAGCTCGATCCGCTCCTGCAAGCGGCGCATGCGCTCTGTCCCTGGCTCGTGACCTGGGACGACCATGAGGTCGACAACAACTACGCGGATGCGGTGGGTGAGAATGTGATGGAGTCGGCCGAGCAGATGCGCGCGCGCCGGGCCGCGGCGTATCAGGCGTGGTGGGAACATCAGCCGGTCCGGGTGCCGCGGGCGAAGTCGTGGGCCGATCTGACGATCCGACGCTCCACCTCGTGGGGCGCGCTCGCACGGGTGTGGATGCTCGATACGCGGCAGTACCGCGACGATCAGGCCTGTGGGGATGGGACCCAGAAGGTCCCCTGCGGCGAGTGGGAGAACCCGGCCCGCACGATCCTCGGCGCCGAGCAGGAGCGGTGGCTCCATGAGGGGCTTGGCGCCTCACGGAGCCGCTGGCAGGTGATCGGGCAGCAGGTCCCGGTCGCCTCGTTCGACAATCTCGCGGGACCCGGGCAGGCGCTCTACATGGACGGGTGGGGGGGCTACCCGGCGAGCCAGCGTCGGCTGATGCAGGCCATCGCCGAGCGCGCGCCGAATCGTACGGTCGTGCTCACCGGGGACGTGCATGCCAACTTCGTGAATGAACTCACGCGGATCCCTGAGCGGCGCGAGAGTCCGGTGGTGGCGGCCGAGTTCATCGGGACCTCGATCAGCTCAGGGGGGGATGGGAGCGCCACCTGGCAGGGCGCGGCGGAGCTCGCGGCGGACAACCCGCAGGTGAAGTGGCACAGCGCGCGGCGTGGGTATGTGATGCACGAGGTGACGCCGAGCGCGTGGACCGCGACGTATCGTGAGGTGCCGTTCGTGGAGAAGGCGGGTGCCCCGGTGACGACGGCGGGGCAGTGGCGGGTGGAGCATGGGAAGGCGGGGATCACGAAGGTCTGACACGTGGTCGCGTCATCGTCCGGGGCGCCTCCCATCGTCGGTATCCCGTGAGCGGTTCAGCGATGCTGGCGTCAGGTCCCGCGTGGCTTCGCACGCCTGGTCGCTGGCGCGCTGAGCGGATCTTCCGGCCAGGGATGTCGTGGATAGCGCCCGCGGAGATCCTTCCGCACCTCGAAGTAGGTGCTCCTCCAGAATCCCGCGAGATCCTTGGTGACCTGCACCGGTCGATGCGCGGGGGAGAGGAGGTGAAGCGTCACCGGCACGCGACCCTCTCCGATGCGTGGCGTCTCGGTCCACCCGAAGATCTCCTGCAGCCGCACCGCGAGCACCGGGGCGGTGGGATCGGTGTAGTCGATCGGGATCCGTGAGCCGCTGGGGACCTCGAGATGGGTCGGGGCGAGCGCGTCGAGACGCGCGCGCGCCGGCCAGGGGAGGCGATCGAGCAGGGCGGCAGCCAGGTCGACGCGGGTGAGATCGCTGAGCCGGCGCACCCCATGTAGCACCGGGGCGAGCCAATCCCCAAGGGCAGTGAGGAGCGCCGCCTCACTGACATCAGGGAAGGTGGACCCGTCGACGATATGCGCGAAGGCGAGCCGTTCACGGAGCTTCGTCGCCTTCTCGCTCCATGGCAGGAGCGTGATCCCCTCGCGCCGCACCGCATCGAGCCAGACCGAGACGATCTCCTCGTCCGTCACGTCGGTACGTGGACGCTCCTTGAGCACAATCGCGCCGAGGGTCTCACGCTCAGTCGCGCGGATCTGTTGTAGGGTGGCATCCCACGCCACCGCCCGCTCGGTGACGAGGCCCGCGGCACCAGATCTCCGGAGTGCCGCCTCGTCGAGCGGGGCGGCGAGCCAGATCCGACTCTCCGCCGGGTCGCCGTCCAGATCGGCGATAGCGAGGAAGGGGGCGCGGGCGAGATGGCCCGGGCGATCGAGTCGCGCACCGCGGCCGTTGCGGAGGAGATAGCGTGCCCCCTCGCCCCCGCGCCGCGCGGCCACGCGATCGGGGTAGGCGAGGGCGACGAGCTCCCCGACCACGATCGGGTCGATCGGCTCATCGCGTGCGCTCGAGACCGAGGCCTCGCGCGGGAGTTCGCGCTGGAGGAGCCGCACCTCAGTCCGCACCCGCTCGAGCCGCGCGCCATCGACGCTCCCCCGATGCATCCCGCGCACCGCCTCCACCCGTGTCGTGAGGTCGGGATCGAGCTCGGCTGTCTCCCGTCGCAGGACATCCCGCTCGGCGAGGAGCGCGGCGATCTCACAGGCGAGTCGGCCTTCTCCTCGCGCCGCGCCGGCGAGGACCAGATGCGCGAGGCGCGGCGTCACGCCGAGGGCCGCCATCGCTCGACCATGGGCGGTCACACGCCCGACCGCATCGAGCGCGCCGAGATCGGTGAGCAGCACGCGCCCCCGCGCTAACGCCCCCGCCGGCGGTGGATCCATCCAAGGGAGTGCGTCGGCCTCGGTGATCCCGGCACAGGCGAGCTCGAGCGCCAGTGCGGTGAGATCCGATTCGAGGATCTCTGGGACCGCGCGCACGGGGAGCGAGGCGTGCTCTCCCTCGCTCCAGAGTCGTACGCAGAGCCCCGGTGCCACGCGTCCCGCGCGGCCCCGTCGCTGTTCTGCAGACTGCTGCGAGACCTTCACCGTGGCCAGGCGCGTCATCCCACTCCGCGGATCGAAGCGAGGGACCCGGGAGCGCCCGGCATCGATCACCATCCGAACCCCCTCGAGCGTCACCGATGACTCGGCGATCGCGGTGGAGAGGATGATGCGGCGCCGCGCGCCACGGGGCCGGAGCACGGCATCCTGTTCCTCGAGCGCGAGCGATCCATGCAGGATCTGCAC
>Ga0172372_10002404_pt1 | contig 28409 bp, 18 predicted proteins | sample LakKiv5m_2_FD_114544 | JGI IMG/M metagenome (GOLD analysis project Ga0172372, IMG submission 114544) | Freshwater microbial communities from Kabuno Bay, South-Kivu, Congo - kab_092012_9.5m | ecosystem: Environmental > Aquatic > Freshwater > Lake | place: Democratic Republic of the Congo...
TTCCGCGATCTTCCTGGGCGACCGTTCAGGTGCCATGCATCTTGGGAGTTACGGCCGCGTGTTGAGGTGGTGTTTCCGCTCCCTGACGGTCGCGGCTCGGCAGGGGTGTTTGCGGTGGCGAGCAGGTCTTCTGAGACGTGGCACAATTGTGGTCTCAGATGTGCTTGCAGTGAATAAAAACACTGCAAATCCGGCGTGTAGGTGCATGGCACCTTGTTACTGCCGCCTTGGGAGTTACGATGCATCTTGGGAGTTACGGCCGCGTGTTGAGGTGGTGTTTCCGCTCCCTGACGGTCGCGGCTCGGCAGGGGTGTTTGCGGTGGCGAGCGAGTCTTCTGAGACGTGGCGCAATTGTGGTCTCAGATGTGCTTGCGGTGAATAAAAACACTGCAAATCCTGCATAAAGGTGCATGGCACCTTGTTACTGCCATCCCGCCCGGGCACCCCAAGTGCCGCCACACATACGGCGCGTTGTCGGGAACCGGCTGAGAGCGGCCCGTACCGGCCGCAAAAACACCATCTATTCTGGCCCCGGGGTTTCACCCCATTTTGATCGAGCTGGCCTTACAGGCCGGGATCGCAGACGGCGTCCACGCGGTGCCGGCGAGATTCACCGCAGGGTGAGGAAAAGACTGGGTTTTGGAAAGAAAGGTGCATAGCACCTCGATGGTCTGTCCTGGCACCTTGATGGTCTGTTTCGGGGGGGGGGGCGTTGGGGGCGCTTGACCCCTCACCCCCGACCCCTCTCCCCTGGAGGGGGAGAGGGGAGATTTGGGGGTGTTGAGGCGCGGTGAAGTCGAGAACTGCAAGGCCGTTGCGGGGGCGGTTTAATTCAGCGTGGTATTTTCACTTCGGCGGGCCGACTTCGAGGCATTTCAGGGAGCTGTCGTTGCGGACGAAGAGTCGGCCGCTGCTGATGGCGGGCAGGCGGTAGCCTCTGTCGGTTGCTGCGAGGATTTTTGCGCGCTGGATTTCGCGGTAGCGGGTGGTATCGGCGGCCGCGCGAATGAGTTCTCCGCCGCAGGTCAGGATCAGCAGTTCGTCGTTGACTCGCAGCAGGCTGCCGTAGTCGAAGCTGGGCTCTTCCCAGAGCACTTTCCAGCTGTTGACATCGATGCATTTGAGAGTGGCTGAGCCACTGCCGGCATCCTGGCGACCGTCAATGGCAAAGAGCACGTTTTCCTGAGTACCGCGGACGGGTGTGGCATACTGGGTCGCGAGCAGTCGTTCGTCGCGGCGAATTTCCTTTGCAGCTGTGGCGTTGAAGGAGAGGAGCAATGAGCCGATGTTGTAGCTGGAACTGACGAAGATGCGGTCACCCAGAATGACTGGTGTGGCCCCATTGACGGTGGGTCCGCGGGCGCCGAAGGGGAGCGAGAATACGAGACGCCCGTCTGCGGTATCAATTCCGCAGAGATGGAGTCGGGTGACGACGATGGCGAGTGTGGTGTTGCCGGATTTGGTGACAACGGGCGAGGAGTAACTGGCTGCGTCGGTGAAGGTGTTCCAGAGGGTGCTGCCGTCTTTCAGGCTGAAGGCGACGATGGACGCATCTTTTCGGCCTCCGACATTGACGATGACACGGTCACCGGCGAGGACTGGAGTTGAACCGACACCGAAGTAGCCTTCGAGGGGTTCGAAGTCGGCGGTGGTATTGCGCTGCCAGAGTTCGCTGCCGTCGGCGAGGCTGGTGCAGCGGAGCCGTCCTGTGACACCAAGGGTGATCACTCGATTATCAGCAATCAGAGGAACACAGCGAGGACCTTTATCTGTTGAGATGCCTCCCTGATAGTCGCAGGGGGCCGGTGCCTGCCAGAGCACTTCGCCGGTGGCGGCGGCGTGACACCGGACGACTTCGGCCTCCGGCTCGCGGACGAACGAAATGACTTTTTCACCAGCGACGGCGACACCGGCAAAGCCGTCTCCGACAGGGGACTCCCAGAGTCTTTTGGGCCCGCGGTCAGCCCAGGCCGCGTGCAGGCGTTCACCGGCCGCAACACCATCGCGTGCGGGGCCGAGAATCTGTGGCCAGTCACCGGCAGAAGCGGGGAGCGTGGTGAGCAGCAGCGAGGCGGTGAGGCAGTGGAGAAGGGACGTGAGAAGGTGGCGAAGCAGCATGTGGGTACGGCCTTTTGGCTCGGGCGGAATTATTCGCTTGTGAGGATCCACTGGATCAGATCGGACATGCTTTGGGGATCGACGTTCTTTTCGAGTCCTTCGGGCATCAGGGAACGGCCGGTGTCGCGGAGCACTTCGATGTCGCTGCGGAGGAGGGTGGTTTCCTTAGCTTCTGCGCGGCGGAGTGTGAGGCTGCCGGCGGTTTCGCTGATGAGGACACCATTGTGCGTTGTGCCATCGACGGACACGGCCACGTAGTCGCGCCAGGCGGGGTTTACTTCGCGATTCGGGTCGAGGACGTTGGCGAGGATGGCTTCAGCGCCGCGGTTTTTGAAGGATGCGAGACTGGGACCGACCTGATGGCCGACGGAGCCGATCTGATGGCAGACAGAGCAGTGCTGGCGGAAGACCGCCTGACCGCGTGTGGGATCCCCTTTGAGTGTCAGTGCGACCTGATAGGCACGGAGGACGTCTTCCCGGGAGGACCGGGCGGTGGATTCAAGCAGTTTGATTGCGCGGGAGCGAACCGCATCGTCTGGCAGATCTGCCAATCGCTGCAGTTCGGTGGGTGTGACGGAGGACGCGGGCAGAGTGCCTGCGCTGACTGCATCGAGAAAGGCGACGGCCCACGCGGGGCGACGCAGGAGAGCTTCGCGAGCTTTGGGCACGAGAGCCGGGGACATGGATGGGAGCCGTTCGATGAGTGCTGAAGCGATTTCGGCATCTGCGAAAGCGGAGGCGACCTCCAGTGCGGCTGACTGCAGGACGGGAGGGATCGCCGGTTCCATTCTGGGCAGCAGCAGGTCACGGGCCTGTGGCCAGGCGGACAGGCTGAGCACTCTGAGTGCTGCTGCCTGTTCTTCGGGAGTGGCCGCCTGTTCCACGGCGGTGCGGGCGGATTTGATGAGTTCTGCAGTGAGTTCTTTGAATTCGGGTTTGGCAGCAAGAGTGGCGTTGGCGGCAGCTGCGGCCTGCAGCAGTCGTACCTGCAGGGCTGGAAGTCCGCTGGCGGCAGCGAGAGCATCGCGGAAAGTGGCAAGTTCAGCGGCCGACTGCGTGCGACGAGCGGCCAGATCGGCAAGTTCAGGGAGTGCGGCGGCAGCTCCGGGCTGAGCAGCCTGTCTGGCAACGGCAACCAGTGCCTGAGGTGCTGATGTGCCCAGAGAGGACAGTACGGCCGTGCGAATCCAGCGATCGCTGCCGGCGTGTGTGAGGATCTGTGAGAGTGCCTGCAGTCGTTCGGGGGATTCGGGAAGTTCGCCGAGTGTGAAGGCCAGCTGCAGCAGCGTTCGCGGAGCCATTTCGGTGCTCATGGCCAACAACGCCTGCTGCACGGCGGGCACGTCGCGGAAGGCTTCTGCGGACAGGACGCCGCGTTCGCGGACTTCAGGAGTGGGGTCAGCGAGCACGATCAGCACGTCGTCCGGGGTGAGCGCATTGAGTCCGGCGAGGGCACCGATGGCGTGGAATCGGGCGAGCGGCTGAGGGGAGGATTTAAGAAGCGTTCGGAGCAGCGGTACGGCGGTCTGATCCTGGCGTTCGAAGAGCAGTCTTGAAGCGGTGTCTCGATGCCATGCATTGGGGTGTTCGAGAAGTGCGGTGAGTTGGCCGGTGGAGGTTTTGCTGAGTTGCGGGGAGGGGCGGTAGTTGTAGCCCGTGGGAGCGAGTCGATAGAGTCGTCCGCGATCGCGACCGCTGGTGAGGTCGAGGTGTTTTTTGATTTCCTGAGGCAGGCTGGCGGGGTGTTCGATGACTTCGCGGTACATATCAAGAATATGCAGGCAGCCATCCGGAGCGTTGGCATACTGGACGGGGCGGAACCAGATATCGCGGGAGGCGACAAGTTCGCGGCCGGGATCCATGCGTTCGGCCGACCAGACAACTCCGTTTGGCACCAGTTTTTTGCGGTGCACGATATTGCTGCCGACGTCGCCGATGATGGCGGTTCCGGAGAGTTCTGCGGGCCAGGCATCGCCACGGTAGATGGTAATACCAGTGGCACCTGTGAAGTAGCCAGCGGGCCGTCCGCCGCCTTCGACAAGTCCTTTGGAGAGACCAGAAGCACGCAGCCGCGTACGGACGATGCGCCACGGTTCAACGGGGCTGATGCGGAAGACGGGGGCCTGACCTCCATCGGCTGCGATGCTGATGCGTGCCGGTGCGGGGCTGGCGACTGGGGAGCGGGCGAGGTAGCGATCGGGATAGACGATCAGCTGTGCGTGGTCGCTGTTGGCGCTGACGAAGCGACGGCCCCAGTTATCAAAGCTCATCCCATGTTGTCCGCCGCCGGTTTCGGCACGAAGTTCGAGCGTTTTGGGGTTGAATGAGAAATCGCGGCCGCGGCATTCGACGGCCGGTCGATCGGGATGTCCGGGCGAGGTGATGCTGCCGCCAACGGTGCTTGCGGACCCATAAATGCGGTTGTCCGGCCCCCAGTGGAAACTGTTAATGAGCCCCTGCACGTTGGTGCGGTTGAAGCCGGTAAAGACAACCTTCTGAATGTCGGCTTTGAGGTCACCGTCTGTATCTTTCAGAAAGAACACATCGGGGGCGGCTGCCACGAAGATGCCTCCCTCTGCCGCGATGATTGCGGTGGGCCAGCTGAGACCGCGGGCGAATTCGCGGCTGTCGTCGAAGACTCCGTCCTGATTCGTATCGATGAGCAGTCGGATCACGCCAAGGTGATCGCGGTCCTGTTCGGAGTAATCCCGCATTTCCACGACGAATAAACGCCCATCCTCGTCATAGGAAATCGCCACGGGGTCTGTCACGAGCGGTTCAGCGGCAGTTTGCTGAAGCTGGAAGCCGGGAAGGACATCGAAGGTGCCGAGAGCTTCCGAGGGTGGAGTGGGGTTGATGCGGGGCAGTTCGAGAGAATAGTCGGGGGCAAAGTCATCGGGTTTGTGCTGCAGCGTGCGATCGAGAATGCCGTAGACCTGGAGTCGGATGTCGGCAGGAAAATCGTGGCCGCAGTCAGGTGTGAGCAGCACAAGGTTTTCGCGGGCATTGAGCAGTGAATAGATGGTGCTGGCGACGGGAATGGCTTTGCGAACACCCTGAATGTCAAAGTTGCCGTCTGCAACAGGGGACACGGAGACAAATGCGCGTGGTGCGAGTGCGGCGACCAGCTCGTAAAAGTCGAATGGCACCTGAGCCACGTCAAGATTGTATTTTGTTTTGAGCAGCGGCATGTAGCGATCGCTGGTCCAGCCGGTGATGTTGCCACCGTAGTAATCGCCGAAGGGACACCAGCCGCAGCTGGAGACGACGGCTTTCAGTCGTTCGTCAAAGACGGCCTGAAAGATGGCGTTGTGACCACCGAGAGAATGTCCGATAACGCCGAGCCGCTCGTGATCGACAAAGGGAAGAGCTGCCAGAAAGTCGGTGCAGCGGCGATGGTTGACAATCGCCTTCATGGTGCCGGAGACATAGCTGTCGGCAGCGAAGTCGTAGTCCTTCAGATCACCGAAAGAAGGGTAGTCGGGGGCAGCCACGACGTAGCCCCTCTGGGCGAGTTCGACGGCGTACTGGCGACCGGGTTTTCCGGCTTCACCTGCAACGATGCGTTTGCCGGCTTCACCGGTGGGATGCAGGGCGAGGATTGCGGGGATGCGTGAGGTGGCCGGCAGAGTGGCGAGGTCAGCAGCGAGTGCGGAGGGTGTGATTTTTTCGGCGAGTGCCGCGGGGATGTAGAGGTCAAAGGGCAGGCGATCGCTGCCTTCGACGGCGATGGTGAGTGTGATTCGGCGGACGGCACCGATCATTTTCTCTTCTGAGACCTGCACGGCGAACGGGAGTTCAGATCGCGCGGGAAGGGGGCCCATGGCGTCCTGCATCCCTGCCAGAATCTGCTGGCGACGTCGCTGCCAGTCGTCTGCGGAGCGCACTGGTTTGAGTGCACCACTGTCATCGAGGCAGACGCTGAGGTCGGCATGATTGAGAGCGACCGGGGATTGGGTTTGAGCAGCGAGCGGGAGGGAGCTGCTGAGGAGGAGCGAGACGACCAGGCAGCAGTGCCGGAGTGAGGCGTGCATGCGGACAGTCCAGTTGGAGGCAGGAGGGACGTCAATGAGCGACGCGGTGGGCGAGTCGCGCATCGGGGGCGAGAACAGAGTGATACCGTGTTTTGATGGCGGATGCCAGTGTGTCTTGCTGTTGAAGGCTTTGGTTCAGTGAGTGGAGCAGCCGCAGTCACCACAACCTCCGCCTTTTTTCTCGGGAACAATGCCGTCGGCGGAAGCGGGCTGAACATGCACGACGCCGTGACCCGCCGCGGCGGCCAGCAGTGCAAGGCGAGTCGTTTCCGGGCCGCGGTCGTTGAGCACGTAGAGGATGAGCTGCTGATCGAGTGTCCGTTCGAGGTCGATCAGCTGGAGCTGCAGTTGCCACTGACCGGCTCTTTGCAGCCACGTGCTGAAGGCGGCATCACATTCAGACTGGAGACGCGTGGCGGTTTGCAGATCAGCGTCGGTGGCCAGTCGCAGCAGAGTTCCGGTGAGCCCGAGATCATCTTCGGGCAGCGACGCATTGCGGGGTGCAATGTGCAGCACAACTCCGCATTCCTGCCCACGTTCAGTGGAGACGACGACGGAATCTCCGCGGTGTGGAAGGACAGGAATCCGGGAACAGCCAAACCTTGCCACCTGGGGAACACGGCCATAGCGGACGAGCAGGATGAAATCCACCGGCATGTCTTCAATGGCGGCGATGGCGGCGGAGGAATCGCAGGAGTCCGGCGAGGAGGGAGCGATCATGTGTGGGCACCGCGTTGAGGAGAAAATGTGCGACGGGGAGCAGTCGGGCGGGGGTGCTGCGGGGGGTGCGGCGGTGAACGTTATTCGAGTTCGTCGCCGGGAGCTTCCGGGACGTAGTCTTCGGCGTCAGCGGCGTATTCCAGCAGCACCTCCATCGGGATGTGCTCGATGGCGGACATGTGAGTTGCTTTGAGATAGAGCCGGGGTGCGCAGCCGGCTTCGAGAGCCTGCAGCCATCTTGGGAGGCAGAGGCACCAGCGATCGCCGGGATTGAGGCCCGGGAAACGCCACTGTGGGACGGGGGTGCTGAGATCGTTGCCGACGCGTCTTGAGAACTGCAGGAATTCGGCTGTCATTTCTGCGCAAACCGTGTGCATACCGGTGTCTTCACCGCAGGTTTCGCATTTGCCGTTGCGGAAGAAGCCGGTCACAGGATCAGCGGAACAGACCAGCAGATCGCCGCCAAAAACATTTTTAGCCATGGGTTGCCCGGAACGGTTCGGAAGACAGTTCAGTTGATGTAACGAAAATCGACGCTGGAGTATAAAGCATGAAAGATTGCTGACCAATGGTCAACTGAGTCGGCATCAGATGGATCCGGGGAGAGCAGCTGCGTCTCTTCCGGAGAGGCAGGTCGATTGAGGCAGATGCGAATAGCGCGATCGATGCGGGCAGCGGGATCGAGCTTTTCCGAGGCGGCCTGCAGCAGCAGCCGTTCAGCGGCATTACGGGCGTTGCTGGTGACGAAGGGGCTGTTGAGCATAAACAGTGCCTGGGCAGGACGGGTACTGGCGGTGCGGCGTCCGGTGACACTGTTGGGATTGGCGGAGTCGAAGACCTCGAAGAGATCCAGCATGGTATTGCGGAAGACGGGAACGTAAATGCTGCGACAGAGCATTTCGTGGTCTTCGTGGCGGTATTCATTGTCGTATGTGGCAAGTTTGGCAATGCGGGGCCCGCCGCTGACGGACAGGTCGAGCAGACCGGATGTCTGGAGGAGGCAATCGCGGAGGCTTTCGGCGTCCATGCGACGGCGGACAGCACGATTCCAAAGTCGATTTTCAGGATCGGTCTGAAGAGCTGCGGGGGACTCGGAGGAGGCCATGCGGAAGGCGCGGGAAAGACAGAGTCGCCTGAGCATGGCGCGGGTGCTGAAGTGATCCTGGTGGACGAAGGTATCTGCGAGCCAGTCGAGCAGTTCCGTGTGCGTGGGGGCTTCGCCTGTACGGCCGAAATTATCGGGTGTGCGAACGAGTCCTTCACCCATGACGTGGAGCCAGAGACGATTGACATACACGCGGGCTGTGAGCGGGTTTGCGGGGGAGGCCAGCCATTCAGCGAGTTCCCGACGGCCGCTGGAATCTTTTTCCGTGATGGAGGCGACGGCAGATTCCGCTTCGGGAGTGGCCACCTCGAGGAAGCCTCGTGGGATGACGGGGCCGAGGTTGCGAATTTCACCTCGGATGTGCAGGTGCCAGTCGGCTGGCTGCGACTCGTCTTCGACGCACATTGCGACGGGGAGTGGCGGTTTGGCTTTGGCATCGGCCTTGCGGTCAGCTTCCAGTTGTTTGATGCGGGCGGCAATATCGGTGGGTGGCGTTTCACTGGCGGCGGGTGCAGTGGTCACGGCGGGAACAGCGAAGCCTCCGGGCGGGATCTCGCTGGTGCGAATGAAGTGTACGGCATCGATGATCACATGACCGGGGGCAGCGTCAGCGGCGAGCACTTCGAGGATGGCGGGCTGAGTTTTGGAAAAGTGGAATCGCCCCAGTTCGGTGAAGCCGCCCGGACCTGTCGCGGCCACCTTCTGACTGACCAGCAGCTGCGTCTCGCCATCGTTATGCCGGACCACCAGCGGGACTTTTTCGGAGCGACTCTGGCCGTGGTTGATGACCATTCTGACGAGATATTCGCCGTCAGCCGGGAGCTGTGCCGAATAGGTTGCTTTGGTGCCGGTGCGGGGCATTCCGCTATGGCGGTAGCCGTCTCCGAAGTAGGGCTGCTGGAAGCTGGATTGAGTCCATGCCCCTTCGAGCTGTGCATCGCCGTCATCGACGATCACTCCGGGAACAGCGACGTTGGCGACGGGCGTTGCGCGACCTGCTGTCGCGGCTTTGCCGGGTGACTTCTTTTTGAGTCCCGCAATTTCCCGCTCAAGCTCCTGATCGCGATCTTTCCATGCCTGCTGTGCAGCATGGTCAACGCCCTGCCGCAACGGTTTCGTGATCCAGCCGCAGACATTTCCCGGTGTGAGCGATCTGGTGCTGCGGAGGATGCCGGCGAACGCATAGTAGTCGGCGGTGGGAATGGGATCGAACTTGTGATCGTGGCAGCGGGCGCAGCCGAGCGTCATCCCGAGAAAGGTGCGTCCGATGGCGTCGATCTGTTCATCGACAACATCCATCCGCAGCTGTTCCTTGTCCTGCTCTTCATAGTTGATCGCTCCCAGCATCAGGTAGCCCGCGCCAGTGATCTGTTCATCGTGCGCGGCATCTGTGGAGGCCGGGAGCAGGTCTCCGGCAATGTGTTCACGAATGAGCTGCGGGAGGGGTTTGTCGGCGTTGACGGACTGAATGACGTAATCGCGAAAACGCCAGGCATCAGGGAGCATCATGCTGCGGCCGCCACCAGTAGATTCAGCAAAGCGGACCACATCCAGCCAGTGTCGGCCAAAACGTTCGGCGTATTGTGTTGAGTGAAGCAGCTGATCCACGGTTTGAGCAATCGCAGACTCGGGGTCCAGGGACCAGGCATTCCGGAAGGCTGCCTGCTGTTCGAGTGTGGGGAGCAGACCGGTGAGCACCCATGTGAGACGTCGCAGCAGGACTTCAGGGGGGGCATCGACGGGGGGCTGCAATCCGGCCTGCTGCCAGCGGTCGGCGAGGAATCTGTCGATGTCGCTGCGAGCCCAGTCGACTCCGGCCGCGGGCACTGCTGGCCGCTTCACAGCCTGAAAGGACCAGAACTCACGCCCCGCGGCGATGTCGATGCCAACGGACCGCGGACGTGGAGCAGAGCCATCCCGAGGGTCGGCAGCGCCCGCTTCGATCCAGCGCTGAAAATCGGAAATAACGGTGTCCGGCAAGCGACGGTCCGGAGGCATTTCCACGGATTCGTGTCGCAAAGCAGCAAGCAGCTGACCGGCGGATGCATCACCGGGGACAACGGCAGGGCCGGAGTCACCGCCCTGAAGCAGCCCCTGACGAGAATCCACCAGTAAACCGCCGCGAATGTCCTTCGATTCGGCAGAGTGGCATTTGTAACAGTGCTGTACCAGCACCGGGCGGATTTTCGCTTCGAAGAATGCAAGCTGGTCAGCGGAGGGCGGCGACGAAGGGGGCTCGTCCGCCACCCCAACGCCCACACAACCAATGAGAATCAGACAATAAACAGATGCAGGCCACGGCTTCACGAGTATGCTCCTGCCGACAAATTGAACACGTGTCCGCCGGCTCCCGAGGGTGGCAGACAGACACTCCGGCCACTCAATCGTACCAGGGAAACGCAGAAAAAAACATCGGCTTTGCTCAGCGATTGCTCAGCGAGCCCTGAAACAGACCTGTGGGAGCCCCAAAACCGGTCATTCGAACTCCCACAGACTGCAATCTGCGAAATTCAGACCTGCAACGACTGATTTCAACTCCTCAGCGATTTGCGGAAGATCACCTTATCGACTCCTTCTTCATAGAAGTCTCTGATCAGAGGCTGCTGGAGCGCGGAGCATATCCGCAAGCAGTTGTGTCTGATCCGGAGCAAACAGCCCTGAAGCGGCAGCCAGCGATATCAACTCGTCGTGGTCGGCAGCAGTTGTCTCACGAATCATGATCTCTTCACCACACTACCTGTGATTGGGGATTGGAAGAAACGACGAACACTCTTTCGACTTTTCCACGCCGCAGTAAGCTGAAGAACGTGTCGTCGGCGACGTTCTGACGCTGCGAGCTGGAATAAAGTAGAAAAAACACCCACCCCTACCGTCCTCACTACCAAATCTATCGGCAGGACTGTCGCTCCAGTGACAACCGGTGCCATGGGTAATTGGCAGATTCTGCTTGACGCTGACACGAAAAGGGACGATGCTGGAAGCAGAAAATTCCGCTTTTTGTGGAGTTGCGTGCTACTGCGGGAACCTTCGCGAGGTTTTTCAATGCGATTTTCTTCCTCATTCGGCTTTGATGTCCGCTTCCGCTGGCCACGTTTTGTGGCTGCCGGCCTTGCTGCTGCGGTTTCCGTGTCCGTGGCCGGCACCAGCATTCTGGCCGGTGACAACGAGAACGGTTCCGCTGCAAAGCTGCCGACTCCCCTGCAGGCCTCCAAACTTCGCGTTGAAGCCCGCCTGGCGGCCGAAGAAGGAGACTTCCTTCAGGCCGTCACAAAGCTGGAACAGGCAGCCTCGCTTTCCGGCGACCGAGTCACAGCGAAGAAGGCCGCTGACAGCCGCAAAGAAATCGAGGCGGCTGGCGGCAGCATGGCGGACTTCGGTTCGCTGATGAATCTGATCATGACTCAAACTTCTCCACCCGCACTTTGGGTGGCGAATGGTGAAGAAGACGGTGGCTCCATGACCCCTTACATGCAGGGGGTGTTTCTGGGCGTGCCGGCGATGACAGGTCTGTTTGCCGCCATTCAGGACAATTCGCGTCTGCAGGCGGCCTTCGACCTTGCCCGCACTGCAAACACCAATCGCGAAGTGGACACGGTTTCAGGTCTGCGGCTGGTTTCTCTGCCGCGACTGGAGCAGCATCTGGCACAGCTGAAGGCCGAGGGCCAGGCAGTACCGGAAGATGCTGCTGCGCTGGCCGGACTGACTGCGGTTGAATATTTGTTTGTCTATCCCGGCTCGGGTGATGTAGTGATTGGTGGTCCTGCCGGTGGATGGACGGTTGACACCACAGGCCGGACGATCAATTCGGAAAACGGCCGGCCGACGCTTCGTCTGGACGACCTCGTGACTCTCAGCCGCACATTTTCTCCGGGGGGCCGTGGCTTCCTGATGTGCACGATTGACCCCAAGGTAGATCAGGTGAAGGCCGTCAGAGACTTCGCTTCCCGCACGCAACTGACCGCGGGCACCGTTCGTCGCTTCACTCAGCAGGTTGAGGAGATGCTGGGGTTGCAGACCGTCACCGTACTCGGTGTGCCGAACGACTCGCGAGTGGCCAGTGTGATTGTGGATGCTGACTACCAGATGAAGCTCATCGGTATCGGTCGCCGCGATGGTGCTGCAGGAATGAAAAGCTACTTTGAACTGGCCGGCCGTGCCGAGCGAAACGGTGCTGCGATGGACGCGCTGCGATGGTGGATGACTGTTGGCTACGACGCGATTCAGATGTCGCCTGATCAGTCAGCGTTCGAATTTACCGGCCGCTCAATTCGCTGTCTCTCAGAGAACCAGTTTGTGGACAACGACGGGACTCGCAAATCCACAGGAAAGGTGGATGGTGCCAACGCAGAGTTTGCCCGCCTGTTTACAGAGAATCTGCCTGCTTTGGCCGAACAGGACCCAGTCTTCGCGGACCTGCAGAACATTTTCGATCTGGCACTTGCGACCACTCTGATTTCCACAATGGATCTTCAGCACCGAGCTGGCTGGAAGCCGGAAGTGTTCCGTTCTGGCAGTGACTTTGCAACCGCCCCCGTGGACGTTCCGACAGAACTCATGACCGCTGCTGCCAGCCGCGTTTACAAAGGTGGCACGATCATCGTCCAGGTGGCCGGCGGTGTCCGCGTGGATGTGCGGGATATCGTCAACAATCCGGAGTCATTCCAGGTAACCGCGGAAGTCAACACGTCGGCTAAGAATGCGAATCCGGTCGGACAATCCGGCCGCTGGTGGTGGGACGCAGCGGCTCGTTAGGCCGCTGCTTCGCTGATGAATACACACTCCCGAAGCACAGGGGGTTGATGCTGCTGAATGCATCAACCCCCTGTGTGTTTTGGGTTTCAGGCGTGGTCGGCAAGAACGCCTTTGGATTCGAGGTATGCGATCACCTCGCGGGCCAGTTCTTCGATACCTTTGTTGTCGGAGTCGAGTACGATTTCCGGGTTCTCGGGGGCTTCGTATGGAGCACTGATTCCGGTGAATTCCTTGATTTCACCGGCCCGTGCTTTCTTATAGAGCCCCTTGGGGTCGCGGGATTCGCAGGTTTCGATGCTGGCCTGCACCAGAATTTCGACGAATTCCCCGGCTGGGAAGAGTGCCCGCACCATATCGCGATCGGCGCGATAGGGAGAAATGAACGCGGTGGAAACGATGGTGGCGGCGTCCGCGAACAGTTTGGCAACTTCGCCGATGCGGCGGATGTTCTCCGTTCGATCAGCCGGGCTGAACCCGAGGTTTTTGTTGAGCCCCATGCGGATATTGTCGCCATCGAGCACAAAGGTGTGGATGCCACGCTCGTGGAGCAGCTGGTCCACTGCGTTGGCAATGGTACTCTTCCCGCAACCGCTCAGACCTGTAAACCAGAGCACTGCACCGCGGTGGCCGTTGAGCTTCTGACGGTCATCGCGAGTGATCCTGTGGGCGTGCCATGTGACGTTGGTTGCTTTTTGCTCAGCCATCCCTGTCCTGCTCCGTTGTCCCCTGAAATTTCCGATTTGCCGACGGCAGACACGATGCCGCCGCTGCTCGGCTCAGTTATGATAGAGGATCGTGGATTTCCAGGAAATCCCCGATTTCCCGGCCTGCTGCCAGCATGAACGTTTTCCCAAAAAGGGGCAGTTCACTCAGCTGCATGGGCATTGAAGAGTCGCACCAGCCCGAAGACAGTAAAGTTCCGCGGTCCGACACGGCCTTCCGCGGTTTCTCCTCAGGATTGAATCCCTATGTCTGCTCGCTTTCTGATTTTCTGTGCTGCCGTCAGCCTGCTGCCCTTCAACCTGCTGCAGGCCCAGACCGCGGATCAGCGACTGGAGCAATTCTTCGCTGACTACCTCGAAACCTGTTTCCAGCAGCGGCCGCTCGATGCAACACTGCTGGGAGATCACCGCTTTGACGACCGCCTTGACGATATTTCTGCATCCGCACGTCAGGGGTGGCTGGAACATTACCGCACCCGTCTGCAGCAGCTGCAGACCGCCATCCCCAAAGATCAGCTCTCCCGGAATGCGCAGATCGACTTCGAAATCCTCCGCGATGATTTGCTCCGAAATATCTGGCTGACAGAGAATACGCGTCCATTCGAAGAGGACCCGCGGACCTACGGCGCATGGATCAGCGACAGCGTCTATTCGCTCCTCGTCCAGTCCACACTGCCCCGGGAAGTCAACGTCCGCAATGCCATTTCCCGAATGCAGCAGATCCCGCGAATCGTCCGCACCGCATGGGAGACGCTTCGTGAATCCCCGCCTTCGATTCTGGAAACTGCCATTCTGCAGAACCGTGGTGCGATCGGTTTCTATGAGCAGGGAATTTATGAACTGATCGGAGGTTCTGATCAGTCACAGGCGGTGCGGGCGGCCGCAAAGCCAGTCCTTGAGGTGCTGCGGGAGCATCAGGCATGGCTTGAAGACAGTCGGCGCCTGCGGGCAGGTGGCGAATGGCGACTGGGCCGCGAACTGTTTGCACAAAAACTCGAACACACGCTGAACGCTGGAGTCACGGCGGATCAGGTGCTCGCAGATGCCGAAAGGGAATACGAACGCGTTCAAAACGAACTCTGGATCGTGGCACGACAACTGTGGTCGTCCCGCTTTCCGGGCAAATCTCTGCCCCCCGACGATGCTGCCGGACGTCGTGAAACAGTTCGCCAGGTCATCGCTTCGGTCTCCGAAGAGCATGGAGCTCCGGAAACTCTGGTGGCCGACGCCCAAGCCGGTGTGGAGCAGATTCGAAGCTTTATTCGGGATCGCGACATTCTGCGGCTGCCAGAGCCAGACCGCTGTCAGATTATTGAAATGCCCGAGTTTCGACGGGGGAATTCACTGGCATATCTCGAGTCCGCACTGCCGCTCGATCCCGGTGGCGTGAGCTCCTACGCTGTCAGTCCTCCGCCGAGCGACTGGGGTGCGGATCGCGTTCGCAGCTTTCTGGAAGAATACAACAACCACATGCTGCAGGTGCTCACCATTCACGAAGCCTACCCCGGCCACTACGTGCAGCTGGAGTATTCCAATCGAGCTCCGTCCCGGATTCGTCGAGTGCTGCAGTCGGGAGTGTTCATCGAGGGCTGGGCCGTTTACACCGAACAGATGATGCTTGATCAGGGCTACGGCAGCGGCAACCTCGCACTCCGCCTTAATCAGCTCAAGTTCTATCTTCGCGCCGTCATCAATGCGATCCTTGATCACCGCATGCACTGTACTCAAATGACCGACGAGGAGGCTTATGCACTGCTGACAGACGGTGGCTATCAGTCAGAAGGAGAAGCCAGGCTGAAGATCATTCGCGCCAAACAGACATCAACGCAGCTGAGCACCTATTTTGTCGGTCGCATGGCACACTATCGGCTGCGACAGGAAATTCAGCGGGAACAGGGAGATGCCTTTGATCTGGGCCGATATCACGAAGCAGTGCTCAGCCATGGTTCCGTACCGATGAAATATCTGCCCGAACTGGTTCGTGAAAGGCTGAAACAGCCCCGCTGATGCAGCCCCTCTGATCGAGGGTCGCTGAACTTCGCGTAAGCCCGCGTGACGACTGCGTGACGTCAGCAAGTGCCCGCAAGGGTCGTCGTCAGCTGCCCCAGCGTTTTGCGAGTGTGTGCGGAATTCTCAAGTGATCAAGAATGCGGGCCGTGATGAAGTCAATGAGATCCCCCAGCGACCGCGGCTGATGGTACAGCCCCGGCATCGCCGGAAGCACTGTCGCTCCTGCTCGGGATACCGTCAGCATGTTTTCCAGCTGAATCATCCCGAGCGGCGTTTCACGAGGTACGAGAAGCAGCGGTCGACGCTCCTTCAGATGCACGTCAGCGGCCCGATGTATCAGATTCTGTGACTGACCAGAGGCAATTGCCGCCAGAGTCCCCATCGAACACGGGCAGATCACCATCCCTGCTGTCAGACTGGAACCACTGGCCAGAGGCGAATGGAAATCGCCAAGCCCGTACTGACGAACTGCGCCAGGAGTGACTCCAGGCAGCGGTTGCAGCGGTCGGAACTGCCATGTCTGCTGCAGAGAACCCGTCGTCATCTGCCTTGCCAGCTCCAGCCACTGCGGACAGTCGCCAGCAGTGTTTGGAAGGTGCAGGCCAAGTTCCTGCTGGAACACCTGGCGGGCTGCACCGCTGACGACCACATGTGCGTTGCGACCGGATGCACAGAGAGCTTCGAGAAGTCTCAACGCGTAGGCTGCGCCGCTGGCTCCGGTAATCGCCACCACAAAGTCTTCGTCAGCGTTCAATTTGCTCTCCCGTGCGTTTGGCACCGTTATGGTCACGTCTCACCGGAAGTCGAAAGACGACTGCCAGCCCTATTACGCCAGAGATGCAGGTCAGTCCCTTGACCGCCGTATGGGTGTCAGAAAACAGGCAGGTGGCTGTAACCCCCAGCAGCACGGCTGCGAACGCTGTATACCGCACGTAAGGCCGAATCGCCCGGTGCTGCTGCCATTCCTGCAGGAGCGGTCCGAACAGACGCGATCTGTACAGCCAGGCGTACAACAACGGAGAAGACCGCGCAAACAGAGCAAGCGCCAGCAGCAGGAAGGGAGTCGTTGGCATCCCCGGCACAATGATCCCAATTGCCCCGAGGGCAACAAAAACCAATCCCAGCGTCTGCAGGATGAGATTCACGAATCTCTGCACCAACGTCCCCCATGCACAGTCTTGATTCTTCCCATTGTGCAACGGGCAGAAACCGGTATCTTTTACAGTCGCGACCATTTTTTGCCTCCCGCCTATTGTAGGACCTGCCGCTGTTTAGGCAATTCTGCCGCGTTGGCTGCGTTCTACGCCCACTCCCACACGAAAGTTGCTCGATGTGCGGTCGATTCACCCTGCGTACGCCCGCGGACGTGCTGATGCAGACTTTTCAGACACTGGACTTCCCGGAGCTCCAGCCGCGCTGGAATATCGCACCAACGCAGCAGATCGTGGCAGTGACAACGGGGGAAACAGACGGGCCCCGGCGACACGCTGGCTGGTTTCGCTGGGGCCTCGTCCCGTTCTGGGCCGATGATCCCTCCATCGGTTCCAAAATGCTCAACGCCCGCTCAGAAACCGTCGCCGACAAACCTGCGTTCAGAGCCGCCTTTCGCAAACGTCGCTGCCTGATTCCCGCCGACGGCTTCTACGAATGGCAAAAACTTTCCAGCGGAAAAAAACAGCCCTGGTGGATTCATCAGGCCGGTGAACAGCCGTTTGCCATGGCAGGACTCTGGGAAAGCTGGACACCCGGACAGAATCAGACCAGCCCACCAGACACCGAACCACTGCTCACCTGCACCATCCTGACGACCGATGCCTCCAGCGACCTTCGAGGTCTGCATGACCGCATGCCCGTGATTCTGGCTCCTGAAGCGTGGCACGCCTGGCTGAATCCGCAGACTCAGCCGGAATTCCTGAAACAACTGATGAAACCGGCCAGCCCGGGAACCCTGCAACTGACCTGCGTCTCCCAGCTGGTCAACCGCCCAACCCCCGACTCACCACAATGCCTCACGCCGGTATCGCCACCCGAACCGCTGCCGGCCGACTGATGGCGTTGTCAGCCACTGCCGGCAGCCTCCGCAGCACTGATGAGTTCATCATTATCCGTATCGAGACGCCTGAACATTTCCCTCGTTCCCGGGAATTCCCGAAGGGACACATCTCCGTCGCGATTGCGATCCATCCGCTGGAACCATACGGGCCCCTCCAGCGACTGTTCCGACGGCAGAATCGCGTCGGCCCTGTTCGCCTCGACCATCTGGATTGTCATCCGTCTGTCGTTGCGACGAAGCTCAGACCGTCCAAGACCAATGGTGAGCACGTAAGTGGTCTGCAGGTCCATATCCGAAATCCGGGAATCGTGATCGGTGTCAAGGTCAGAGAACGCGGCCGTTGAATTCCGAAACTCACGCCGCGTCAGCCGGCGATCGGAATCGCTGTCGAGCCGGCTGAAGAGGGTTCGTCCTTCCTGTTCCACACCCACTTCGATTTTGCTGGCAATCACCGCCTGCTCACGTTCGACAGTTCCCAGCAGTTCTGTGCGTGTGAGCTGCAGGTCACCATCAAGATCCAGTTCCGCGAAATCCGCGGTGACTCCTGCGTTCGTTACGATGGACTGCACGACCGGAAACTCACTTTCGTCGAGCGACTGACTGCGATCGGCGTCGGCCTGCGCGAACTGCTGACCAAGCAGTCCGCGAGTGATCATTCGATCGTTGGCTCCGCCGCCTCGAGCTCGAAGTACAAGCCCAAGTCCATCGAGGACCAGCCGAGCTTCACCACGACTGGATTCGGCAAGCTGACAGAAGGCGGAGGCTGAGTCAGCAATCTGCACCGACAGGTCACTCAGGTTGGCCTTGTCAGACAGACGAAACTCAAATGTCAGATGGACTGGCATGGTAAGCAGGAGTTGAGGGAGTTCGGTGGCCGGGATACTCGATTCGGGAAGCCTGGCCGCCGCTTCCGCCGGAAGCCGCAGACGCGCTGCCGGAAGCCGCCCCTCGATTCCATACCGAACAAGAACCTGGTCAACAGCCGATGTGGCGGAAGACAGATCCGTGAGGTGCTGGAACGGCAGATTGGCAACAGTGGGTGCCACAGCCGCCAGCTGGCTGATCGGGTCACGGTAGGGGAGCAGTTCGGCGAGCGTAAAGGTTTCGTCGTCATCGAGATCGCGAAATCTGAGCGTCCGTGGGGCCATTGTCAGTTCCTGCAAAGAGACGGCGCCGTCGTAATCGATGTCCAGCAGAGTCGACAGACGCACGGCATCGTCACCGGGCTGCGGCTGAGCAATCACGTTGAAGGCGCGTGGCAGCCGACTGCGTACCCACTTCTGGAAGCTGACGCTGGAGACGGCTTGCACCTGTTCCCTTTGATCTTCGAGTTCCGCTGCGATCGTCGCGGCTTCAAGCTGACTGAGATTGTGGACACCCAGCAGCTCACGGAAGCGATTTGGGAGCAGCCTGAGTTCCGCGGTTGTCAGATCGCCACTGGTGTCGGCATCCATGAGTTTTCCGAGAAAACCGCCAATCCACTGGCGATAGGGACGACCGGAGACCGCAAGTCGCAACTCGGCCACCAGAGGTCCGGAGGGGCTGAGAATGAGCAGCCTCGCAGTGTCAAAACGCTCTTCCACCGGGACTTCGGCACGCGGCGTCTTTGGCGATCTTTGCGCCATCGCGGGGGGAAGCGGCAGAGAGCAGGTGATACTGAAGGCAACCAGAGCGATCCAGGGATTGAATCTCAACAGCCTCATCGCAGGTCCCTCCTTCAGCGTTTTTCGGCACTCAGACAAAACAAGTGCTTTTCACCACGCAGCAACAGCCGTCCATTCACGGGAACGGGTGATCCGATGATGGGTTCCTGCATGTTGTTTTCTGAGAGCACCTGCATGCCGTCATCAGTGAGTGCTGCCACGAAAACCACGCCATCCTCCCGCGGAGCATAGATCCGGCCACCTGCGATGATCGGGGATGCATAAAAGTTCGTGCGATGTTTGGGGAACGCGTTCTTCCAGAAGGAGCGGCCGGTGGCCGGGTCAAGACATTCCACTTCGCCGCCGTCGCGAACGATGTAGACTTTGCCGCCGTGCACAACGGGGCTGGGCACGAATGTCCCCACATCGTCTCGCAGCCACGCATGACCGGTCGCAGTCACATCGCCACTGCCAACAAGCCGGACACCGTGCAGCCGAGGTTTGCCGCGATCGTTGCGACCAAAGGCGATCACCGCCGTGTCGCCAACGATCACCGGGGTTGAGATGGAAGGCCAGAGTCGTTCGGCGGCCGGATTGAAGTTGCCGCAGGACCAGACAAGCTTTCCCGTTTCCGCATCGTGCATGGTGAGATGCTCAGCGCCCCACGTGAGGATCGTTTCACGGCCATCGTGGCTGATGATCAATGGTGTTGCATAGCCATGATCGCCTTCCTGTGGCGTCTGATAGTTTCTTGCGGTCTTCCAGGCAATCTCTCCGGACTGCTTGTCAAATGCCGCCACCCACGATTCGCCGTTGTGCATCCGCGTCAGAATCACATGGCCGGCGGTGAGCACTGGGGAAGTGCCGTGGTCCCAGTACAACGTATCGCTGCCAAATCGCTCAACGATATTGGTCTTCCAGCGAACAGAGCCGTCGAGATTGACGGACGCCAGCGTCCCGCTTTTGAAATAGACAAACACACCCTTGCCGTCAGATACGGCAGATGCATTGCAACCGGAACCATTTCGATGCTTCCCGGCGTTTTCAGTGTCGAATACGGCCTGCCAAAGCTGTTTGCCGGCCCAGTCAATCGCCAGCAGCGCATCGCGTCCCTGCACCGGGGCCGTCACATAAATGGTCTGATTGACAACGATCGGCGTCGAACAGCCTTTGCCGGGAAGCGGCATCTTCCAAAGCATGGTTTCGTCGTTCAGCGACTCAGGATAAGTTCCCTGTGAAGTGCTTCCCGTGTCGTCGGAGCCCCGCCAGCGTGGCCAGTCAGAGCCAAACAGCAGCACGGGGAACACGAAAGTCATGCACAGGCAAAGAAAGGACAAAGCAGAACGGAAACGCATTTGGGAATTCTCCGTCTTGGCGGAACGAGGTGGGAGTGCTTCGCGTGATGTTCGCCAGTTATACCAGCACGCCTGCTCTGAGGCGATGGAAAACGAGACGAAATTCGTGCGACTCGACACGGACCGACACCGCTGGCACAATCAGCGGCTCAGCCGTCAGCTGGTGGTTGTCAGCCAACGGCAGTCACATCCGCCGTCAGGGGCTGCGATAGTCGTCTTTCGCTCCGCGAAAGAACGGCACTGGAAGTCCTTGTCACAGAGCGAAAGGCGACAAAGTGACTGCCATCAGGCTGTCAGCTGGTGGCTGGTGGCTGTCGGTTGGTTGTAGTTTGCATTAAGTTTCTCCCCTCGGGCTGCCGAGCGATGTGTTCTTGCTGCCAGCCTGTTTCTCACACTCTTTTTTCCTGGAATCCAATGAAGTCTCGCTCTGCTGCTGCTGCTGCTGAAATATCTCCACCGATGCTGCGGCAGCGGGAGTTGCCTGGACCGCGGGGGGCGGAGTCGATACCGGTGGTTCGGCTGAAGTCGCGGAGCCTGCATCCGTTAATTTATCGCAAGCGGGTGGACTCGGCGGAGGGTGTGCGGCCGGGGGATTTAGCGGCGGTTTATGCACCGGGTGAGTCGCAGCCGTTTGCTTACGGAATCTGTAATCCTCGCAGTGAACTCTTCCTGCGGTTACTTTGGCAGGGACCGCAGCTTCCCGATGAGTCGGCGTGGCGACAGAAACTGCAGTCGGCCGTAAACCTGCGTCGGCAGCTGCTGAATCTTGACGCCACCGGCACAGCTCGCAGGCTGATCCACGCGGAATCTGACGGGCTTTCGGGACTGGTGGTTGACGAGTTCCACGGAGTGCTCTCGGCCGAGGCGTTTTCGCTGGGAATGTATCAGCGAGGCGAATCGCTGCTGCAGCAGTTGTGTGAGCTCACAGGAGCGTCTCACTGGATACTCCGGGGCAGTCCGCAGTTTCTTTCGCAGGAGGGTGCCGATCCGCCGGTGCTGACATCGGTCGGCTGTCCGGACAACGTGATCATTCACGAATACGGAACTCGATTTCGAGTTCGCTTTTCCGGAGGCCACAAGACGGGGTTTTTCTGTGATCAGCGAGAGAATCGGCGGCGGCTGGCAGAATTCTGTGCTGGCGCCAGTGTCCTGGACTTGTGCTGCTACACGGGTGGCTTTGCTGTTCAGGCTAAAACGCTGGGGCGCGCTGAAGACGTCACAGGAGTCGATCTCGACGAAGAACCGCTCAAAGTGGCCCGCGAAAACGCGAACCTCAATCAGGCGAGGATTCGGTTTGTGCAGGCAGACATCTTCAGCTACATGCGTGAACTGCTCAAAAATGGCCGTCAGTTCGACGTCGTCATCCTTGATCCACCGAAACTGATCCGGTCGCGGACGGAAATCGAGGATGGCACGCGGAAGCACTATGCCATGAACAGACTGGCGATGCGGCTTGTGCGACCGGGTGGATTGCTGCTGAGCTGTTCCTGCGCGGGACTGTTGCCGGAGCCTGAATTCATACAGCTGCTGGCGGCTGCTGCGAGGTCATCCGGAGAAGACCTGGATGGATTTGGTCCCGCCGCCTCTGGGCCACGTTCCTTCCGCATCCTTGCTCGCTCCGGCGCGGCCCCCGATCACCCTGTTTGGTCCAACTGCCTCGAAACGGATTACCTCAAAGCCGTCTGGTTGGTCATGGACTGAGCAGCTTTCAGGTGAGCCACCACGGCTTTGGGGTTGTCCAGATGTGGCCAGACCAGCGTGTCACGTTTGGTATTGGAGACGTTGACAGAGATTTCGACGGTTCCAAGGCCGAAGGAGTTTTCAAAAATGCTGCCGTGCCATGAGACATACCTGATGGACGTCATCGGAGTCGTCACGTCTGCATGGCGTGTGAATTTCTTTTCGGTGCGAATTGCGTGCTGATCGATTGTGAATCGATAATCAGACGAACGGCGATAGACGAACACAGCTGCAGTCAGATTGAGAGCGAACAGGGCGCACACGATCGGCCAGCCAGCACGCCACGCAAGCATCGACACACCGAATGACATGAACACTCGATGGATCAGCAAACGTCGAAGAAATCGAAGGTTGCAGCGGAGTATTTGTGTTGCGGGTTGATCTGTTGCTGATTCGAACATGGGAAGTGTCACGTACGAGCGGTGGCAGAATGAAATGCAACGGAAAAAAGTCAGTGTTGACCGGACGACGAGCTGACGCTGGGAAGCAAAGTCAATTCACACCACGAGGTAACCACCATCGACCGGCAGAATGGCGCCGGTCACAAACCGGGCCGCCGGCGACAGCAGAAACCGGACCACGCCGGCGACGTCCTCGGGCTTGCCCCAGCGTCCAAGAGGGGTTCGGGCAAGGATGTTGGCAGATCGTACGGGATCGTCAATCAAAGGCCGAGTCATTTCGGATTCGATCCAGCCGGGAGCGATCGCATTGACGCGGATGCCATCCGCGGCCCATGCTGCAGCCAGGCTTTTTGTCAGCTGGGCGACTCCCCCCTTGGATGCTGCATAGGCCGGGACAAACTGCGAGCCGAAGAAGGAGAGCATCGATGCCGTGTTGACAATGGAGCCTGAGCCATGTTTGAGGGCATTGTGGAGAGCAAGACACATGCGCATGGTGCCCGTCAGATTCACGTCCAGCGTTCGCTGAAATCTCTGAATGTCAAACTCCGCTCCGCCACGCTGCAGAATTCCCGCGCAATTGACGAGTCCCGAAAGCACTGGCACGCCGGAACACAGGCGATCGACGGATGCCTGGCACGTGACATCCAGCAGTTCCGTTTCGATTCCCGCCTGCGGATGAAATCCCGCAAGCTCCTCAGTGGTGCAACCTGTAGCAATCACGCGATAACCAGCGGTGGCGAGGTGTCGAGCGATTCCTTCGCCAATGCCGCGCGTACCACCGGTGATGATGACCGGGTCCGCTGATGTTGTTTGCGATTCTTCCATGGGTGTGCCTGCTGTTTCAGCGAATGAACTGGTCGATGAAATCTGCTCCCAGACCAGCGGCTGCATAGTGAGCACGGCATTTGGCGATCCGGGTGAACACATCGTCGTAGCCCGTGGTGTTGCCATCAGGATCAACGTAGATCATCGCCCCGTTGACCTGGAAAAACGTGATCATCTCGTCCACGTGCGAGTCAACAACCAGCGTATGCGTTTCACCCGGAGTTTCATAGACGTAGCTGCCCTCGCGGGCGACCCAGTTGTGTTCGAGGTAACGCCATTCTCCTTTGAGCACCAGTCCGTGAACCGGAAGCGGATGGCGATGCCTTGAAAGGACTCCGGACTTGCGGACTCGCAGCAGGTTGCACCAGTACCCGCGGGACACGCACATCAGCAGCGGGCGGAACCAGACGCTGGGCTCAACCGGTACCCAGACCCGTTCGTCATCGGGAATGACGGCAGGCACCACAAGTTCCGGCGGTGATTCGGCAGGCTGCTGACCACGATAGGGTATCCACTGGGACGGTTCGGACACGGTACGGTCACTTTCCTGTTTCAGACTGGTGATGGCATGTTGTCTGGTATTGTCTTCGCAGGTACCCTTCTGGCATGTTGTTGCCCCGCGGATGCCAGTTGGACCGAACAGTGCGGACGACATCCCACCAGGCCGACATCACCTGAATTCTCTGGAATCAATCCGTGTTATTCAATCCCAGTTCGATTTGGTATTTGCGGTTTGCCTCTGGAATTTTTCTCTGCATTTTCCTGGCGGACTCCAGCGGCCTGTCGGCCTTTCGTGAGTATGACGAACTCAGAGGTACTCCGGCAGAGCAGCCAGTGAAACGGAATGCACGCAGACGACAGGTCGAATCAGTCAGCAGCGGGTGCGAATCGCTGGAACCCAGACTTCCGCTCGCCGTTGTCACCATTCAGGCCACCCCGGCCGGCAGGACACCAGACGCGCTCGGATACAATCTCGGTCACTTCATGTCGGGAACCAATGCTGCAGACTGGTTCAGCTACAGCGGCGTCACCGCCGCACGTGCCTTCATCAGCCCATCAGATATCGAACCTTCCGATGATCTCCCCGGAATCGGTGACGGTGTTGTTGATCAGGCGACTTTTATGGCACGCCGTTCAGCGCTGCGGGCCAACGCAGCCAATCCTGCGGCTCCGCTGGACAACAGTTTCATCAACTGGCCGGTATTCCGCGATCGCTATGCAAATGCCACCGGCGATACCAACCGCTTCACCATCGATTCCGCCTTCAGCCAGCTTCGCGGTCAGGGAATTGATCTGCTTGCCAACATCACCGCCAGCCCAGGGCGTTTTCCTTTGGCGGGCGACGCCGACTGGGCAAACAAATGGGAACTCTGGCAGCACTATTACGCACAGGGGTTCTACCTCAGCAATACGTATGCCGTTCAGCGTTTCTCAATGTTCAACGAACCAAACAACTGGACCGGGATGACGCCCGCAGACTGGCAGCGAAGGCTGACCGTCGCCTCTGACGCACTGCAGACGGCCGTCCTCGATGTGAATGCCCGCTATGGAAAATCCCTGACAGCGCGAATTTTCGCCCCCAATACTGCGAACGGATCCACGAAATACATTGAATGGGGCCAGCCTGCCGTACAGAATCGACACCTGCAAATCGACGGGACGCCAGATCCCGCCTGGTCCAGCCTGCAGGTCTACAACTTTCAAAAGTACAGCATGTACGCCCGTGATACCGGCACAGCCAGCGGTTACATCAACGACATTCAGGAACTCCGCAGTTTTCTGGCCCCTGACACTGTCAATGAACCACTCCCGCTGGCACTCACCGAATACAACGTCCGCACGGCATCCAGCTACGACGGCCGCCTCGAAACACTCGACTCACCCTCCGACTACGCAGCACTCGGTGCCAACAGCATCGCTCTTGCTCAACAGGACGTCCGCGAATTCTACCTCTTCAAGTTTGCCCAGACAGAACGCACCGGTGGAGCATATCCGGTGACAAAAAATGGCACACACTATGTCCGCAACGGCACCGCAGGCCCCAATAATTACGGGGGTGCAACCAAAGCCGCAGAAGTGTACAGGCTGTTCAACAAAGCCGCCGCCCCCGGCCGCGATCAGCTTCCATTTACCAGTGATGCCGGTGCCGATGTCTGGACACTCGCTACCTGGGATCCTGTTTCAAAAACCTGCTTCGCCTTCATCACCAACAACAGTACTGCCGCCGTGCCGCTGGAACTGAACGTCGGTGCACTCGGAATCCCGGCGGGCAACGCGGCAATCATCGAAGAAGTGAGTGAAAACTTCAGCGGTGGCGTCGCCCGGGTTGCCGCTGTCTCCGCTGGCAAAGTTCCCGCCGGCTCGCTGCCACCGCAGTCCGTCTGGCTCGTCTCCATTCCTTCACTCCCACAGTCAGCCACCACCATCTCCGCGTCCGCCGATACCGTCGTTGGGGATGGTAACTCAAAAAACACGCCGGGGGGCACTGCAACCAGTCTTGTTGTTCGGTCCGATGGAACGGTCGATGGCCGCCGTGCCACGCTGCTGAAATTTCCAACATCCGCACTCTCGCCAGCCAACCTTCAAAGAGTCCTGCTCAGCATCAACGTCGGTGCGGTCGGGCAGACAGCAGCCGTTCAGGCCCATCTGTATGGACTGCAGGATGATGCGTGGACCGAATCAACAGCGTGGAGCGGATTATCGTCGGCACTCCGTCAGAATGCCCCCGCCGGCAATCAGATTGCAAACAACCCCGTCACAGGGCAGGGCACCATAACCCGAATTCTGGGACAGATCACAGCCAGTGCTTCGGCTGCCGAACGCCAGTTTGATGTCACCGAATTCGTCCGCACACAAACCGATGGATTTGCCTCATTTCTGATTGTGCAGGAACATCGCTGGGATGTGGCACTGCCAAGTCTCGCGACCGGCGACACACAGCCTGACGGACTCAGCATCGCATCGCGCGAAACAACTGCAGGACCACAACTCAGAGTCTTCAGCCGGCAGACCGATGCTCCAAAAATTGTCACTCAACCCGCCAGTCAAACTGTGACCGAAGGCCAGCCCGCTGCGTTTTCGGTGTCGGCAACCGGCACCGGACCACTCAACTACAAATGGCGTCGAAATGGTGTTGACATTGCCGGCGCAACCACGGCCACTTATGTGATTACCTCGGCTGCACTGGCCGACAACAGCACCCGCTACTCCGTGGCCGTCAGCAACGAATTCGGCTCGGTCACCAGCACTGACGCAGCCCTGACCGTGCAGGCTGCCACCAAGTTTTTTGTCGTCGACTCTACCGCTGACAAAACATACCGCTATGGATCCTCAGGCACATTCATCGGATCCACAGCCACCGCCACCAACAACATCAATGCTCTCGGAATTGCCTCCAACCCTGATGGCTCAAGACTCTGGGTCATCGATGCCAGCAAAACCGTCTACGTCTACAACTCCAGCCTGACACTGCTCGGCTCATGGACCCCCGGAGCACTCAGAACGCCGACAGGCATCTCCGTGGCCGGTAATGATCTCTGGATTGTTGACGCCGGAACAAGGAACGTGCACGTGTTCACCGGGGCAGCCAGTCGCCTGTCCGGAACTCAGAACGCCGCCAGAACTCTGGCACTCGACAAAAACAACACCGCCCCCCAGGACCTCGTCACCGATGGCACAAATGTCTGGGTTACGCAGTCCGGTACTGCCGATCGCGTGTTTGTTTATCAGGCTGCCAACGCCGCATTACTCGGCAACTGGACTATCGACTCCCGAAATACCTCTCCAGTCGGCATTACGCTGGATCCTTCCGGTGCCAGCAGCAGTCTGTGGATCGTCGATAACACCACCGACACTGTGTATGAATACGCCAGCAGCCGATCCCGTGTCACCGGATCACAATCTGCAATTCGCACGTTTCCCCTGACCACAGGCAACGGCAATCCTCAGGGCATCGCAGATCCACCACCAGTTGCCGCTGCATTCGACAACCGCGACAACACGAACGCAGCTGTTCCTGTCAAAACTCAGCCCGATCACTCAGCGTCGGCTTCCGAGCCACCTCCATTATCTGCTCGAACCCGCAACATTCAGAATCCACAAACCTTCCCCGAAGCGGCAGCACCCCGGGCCGTCAATCCCGCTCCGCCAGCCCACCACCAATCCGCCACAACCCGTCCAAACAGAAAATCGCTGACTCGACTCGTTCCCGCCGCATCCCATGCCTCTGCTGCCTCACAGCCCGCCACTCAGGAATCTCAGAACATCGCAGCGATCATCGACGATGTCTTTGCACAGCTGACAGGTGCTGATTGGGAGATCTGAATCGCCGGATCGGAGTCTTTGGAAAAAGAGTGGCATTTCCACACCAAAACGCACGACTCACAAACTCAGCCGCAGGGCGGCAGCCTGCGGGCAAACGGCAATGCAAACGCCCGGACAACGCCCCCACCAGCGCGCACCTTCGGTGCGAAGCACAGCCGGGGGCTCCCGCCCAACCGCTCAGCCGCATGATCCAGCCGCATGGCGGCAGCCTGCGGGCAAACGACACTGCAAACACCCCAACAACACCCTCAACAGCGCGCGCACCTTCGGTGCGATACACAGCCGGGGGCTCCCGCCCAACCGCTCAACCGCTTGTCAGCCGCATGGCGGCAGCCTGCGGGCAAACGACACTGCAAACACCCCAACAACACCCTCAACAGCGCGCGCACCTTCGGTGCGAAGCACAGCCGGGGGCTCCCGCCCAACCGCTCAGCCGCTTGTCAGCCGCATGGCGGCAGCCTGCGGGCAAACGGCAATGCAAACGCCCAGACAACACACTCACAAGCGCGCGCACCTTCGGTGCGAAACACAGCCGGGGGCTCCCGCCCAACCGCTCAGCCGCATGGTCCAGCCGCAGGGCGGCAGCCTGCGGGCAAACGGCAATGCAA
>Ga0172372_10002409_pt1 | contig 28396 bp, 12 predicted proteins | sample LakKiv5m_2_FD_114544 | JGI IMG/M metagenome (GOLD analysis project Ga0172372, IMG submission 114544) | Freshwater microbial communities from Kabuno Bay, South-Kivu, Congo - kab_092012_9.5m | ecosystem: Environmental > Aquatic > Freshwater > Lake | place: Democratic Republic of the Congo...
GCCGCCGGTTGACCGGCGGCAGCCGCATCGGCGGCGGCCGCTTCTTCCGCCGACAGGGAGGAAGTATGGCCGCTGAGATGGGCGGTAATGGTGGCCGAACTGCGTGCCTCGATGGCTACGTCGCCGCCGACCTCCAGCCAGGCGGTATCGACCAGGGTATCCACGGCGGTACGCACGTCATTGCGGGCGACCAGTCCGCCAACGGCGGCACCCCCGCCACTGCTGGCTTCCATGCTGATGTCCGCCACGATACCGGCTGTATCGCTGGCCTTGATTGCCAGGTTGCCGCCGATGGCATGGGCCTCCTCCGTGGCTTTTGGGCTGAATTCTACCGTAACACCGGAACTCAGCAGGTTGCTGGCCAGAATGAAACTGGCCGCCGCACCGCCGTTGCCACTGGCCTTATTGATGATACTGGCGGTGATCTGCGGCACCTGAATGGCACTCAGCATCAGGTCTTCACCGGTACTCAAGTCGCTGCCGCTGACCTTGACCTGAATGGACAGCGGGTCTTCATCGCCAATGCGGGTTCCCAGCAGGGCATCGATGGCGTTGGCAAACAGGTTTTGCGGGGCCCAGCCGATGCTGTTGAAAGCCAGGGTGACCCCGACGGCCGTACCGCCCGATTCGGTGGTGGCCTCGTTTTCGGCCTCGATGGTGGCAGCGTTCTGCGCATCGAGGGTCAGGCTGCCGCCGGCCGAAATCTCGCTGTCCAGTACGGTAGCCTTGACATCACCCAGAATCAGGTTGGTGGCAATGAGGGCATTGATGGCCAGCGGGGAAGCGGCCGGGGCACTGTCGGCCCCGGTATCGGTAGCGGCGGCCTCTTCTGCCGACAGGGATGTAGTCTTGCCGCTGAGTGTGGCCGAAATGGCCGATGAACCCAGGGCTTCGATGCTGATGTCACCGTCGACTGCCATTCTGGCACTGTCGACCAGGGTGTCAACCGCATTGCGGACATCGTTGCGGGCGACCAGTCCACCGACGGCTGCCCCGCCACCGCTGCTCGATGCCATGCGGATGTCGGCTGCAATACCGGCCTCATCACTGGCCTTGATGGCCAGATCACCGCCTACGGCCCAGGCTGCTTCGGTAGCTGCCGGGCTGAGTACGACCGTCGCCCGCGAACTCAGCATATTGCTGGCCAGAATGAAACTGACAGCGGCACTGCCGCCTGTGGAACCGGCCTGGTTTTCGATGGTGGCCGTAATGGTGGGAACCTGCACGGCGGTCAGGGTTAGATCCTGGCCAATGTTCAGCGTACTGCCGCTGATTTCAGCGTGGATGGCGAGCGGGTCTTCATTGCCAATGCGGGTACCGAGCAAGGCATCGAGTGCGGCATAAAGGATGTTCTGGGCCTCCCAGCCGATGGTGTTGAACGCCAGCGTTGCCCCCACCGCCGCACCGCTGCTGGTGGTAATGGCGGTATTTTCGGCCTCGATGGTGGCTTCGTTTTCACTAGTGACTGCCAGGCTGCCGGCTACTTTCAAGACGCTGTCGAGGGCATGGGCCTCGACCCGGCCCAGAATCAGGTTGGTGGCAATCAGGCCGTTGACCGCCACGCCGCCGCCACTGGCGGCATCGGCAGCCTCTGCCGCCCCCGCATCGCCGCTCTCGACTTCACCGCTGAGGGTTGCCGTGATGGAAGAAGCGGCTACGGCACCGGTAGCGAGATCGCCGCCGACCTCGAAGACTACGCCTTGCACCTCACCCAGCACATCACTTCTGACATCGTTACGCACCACAATGCCGCCCACCGCCACGCCGCCACCGCCACCGCCACCGGCTTTGGCCGACATCGACACAGTGGCAGCGATACTGGCGGCATCGTCTGCCGTTACCGTAACCGTGCCGGCGGCGGTGACGGTTTTGAGTGCCTTGCCGGTAGCCGGATCACGCCCGTCGATATAAGCCCGGGTGTTGCTCCTGACCCGGTTGCTGGCCAGTATCGCCGCCGCCCCCACCGCCATGCCACCGCCGGAATCACCGGCAGACGCTTCGCTGCTGTTGGAAATGTCAGCACTCAGTTCGATCAGGTCTTTGGCCGTTACCACAATGTCACCACCCGATTTGACCCGGCTGCCACGAATGGAGGCGGTGGTATCGAGGGGGATCATTTTGGTGGCGACATCGGTGCCGATCAGGCTGTTGAGGGTGGCCGCCGCCACATTGCCCATGTTCAGGCCAATCGCGTTGAATGCCAGCGACGCACCGCCTGCCGCACCGCCACCCGCGACGCGGGTACCGGCCACCGTAGCAGAATCCACCACGGAAGCATTGGCAGCTTCGACCGCAATGTTGCCGTCATCAGCGGTTTCCACTTCGCTGTCGATGATCGAGGCATCGACCTGGCCGAGTAACTGGTTCCAGGCAAAGGTGCCGCCAAAGGCAAAACTGGAGCCCTTGCTGGCCGTGCCGGTCACTGCCAGCGATTCGGTATTAGTGCTGGCCGTCTGTCGCTCGCTGGCCAGCACGGTCAGGTCACCTGCCGTGATGCTGGCTTGATCGATGCGGGCGATGACACTGCGATCCAGTGTGTTGCTGGCCGAGGCGATGCCGATCTTGACCTTGTCGAGTTTGGGAATGTCGGTCGAAAAACCGCTGCTGTCGGCCAGGAAAATCGCCTGATCGAGGGCCAGTACCTGCGTGGAGGCGTTGGTTTCCAGGGTACTGTCCTGGATCAGGGCCGTCACACGGCTGCTCGCAATCTGGCGGGCCACCTTGGCTCTGGCGTTGTAGCTGCCGGCATCCAGTGCCAGAACGGCTACTCCATCGGCCTTGATGTCACTGCCGCTGATGCTGGCCTCGACCGTACCCTTGACCGTGGTGCTTTGTACTCCGATCAGGCTGGAGAGGACTTCGCCTTTGACCCCGTCTTTTTGATTGACATGGGCGGCACTGACCTGAACCCGACCGGTAGCCGCTTCATCCGCCCCGCTGAGGGTCACTTCACCGGCCCCGTCACCCAGTCGGGCCAGGGTGTTGCGATCAAAGGTGATGGTACCCAGACCGGCTTCAAACCCGCCAGCCAGTGACTTCAACAGGCTGTCGTCGGCCTTGAGTGACAGGTCGAGGTCACTGCGATCCAGGGCTTCCACCAGCACACTGACCCCTTCAGTGGCCTTGGGGGGTGTCACCACCAGGCTGGCTCCACCGGCTACGCGGGCTGTCGTGGTGTGTTGGGCTGTCACGGACAACATGCCCAGCCCCCCGCTGTTTTGCAGGTTGAGATCATTGTCGGTGTAAGCGGTTACACTCAGGCTGCCGGCCTGAATGCGGGCACTGCCTGCTACCTGAGTGCTGGCGATGCTGGTGAGATCGAGGCTCTGGGTTGCCAGCGGCCCGGAACCCGACACGTCCGCCTGAACCCTCACCCGCGATTCCAGCACCACATCACCGGAAGCCACCAGGCTGCCGGCCATATTGACGGTAGCCGAAACATCCAGATCAAGGCTGCCGCTGTCACTCTGGTTTAGTTGAGTCCAGCCCTTGAGCAGAATATCGCCCCCGGAGACGACACGGGAACCGGCTCCCAGCTCGATGCGTTCCGCCTCGATATGCAGCGAGGCCGTCCCCAGATCGGCCTGCTGTACTTCAATGCGATCGATGCCCCCGCCACCGATCAGCCCCAACAGATGAGTCGGTTTGGTAAACACCAGATCGTAAATCGAATCACCCGACAGCTTCATTCGTCCGTCGCTCTGTTCAGTCAGGATCACCTCGTCATTTTTATCGCCCAGATCGATCACCAGATTGCGGAGGCTCTCGTTCAGGTCGAGCAGAGAGTCTTCTACCCCCCACGACAACGACGGATGCTGACTCACACCCCCCCCGGCCTGCGCCAGATTCAACAACACAGGCTTGAGTTCGAAATCCTTCAGGCTGGTCGGGATGCGGGTATCGGGTGCGGCTACCAGTTGCAGGTTTTCCGCCAGACCGGCATCATCCGTTTCCGGCTTGTTCTGCTGCAACAGGGGTTCTGCCGACAGCAGGATGCGGTCTTCCAGCTTTTCGATCAGGGCACGGCCACGACGAAAGGCTTTACGGGTGACGATCAGGTTGTTGTTATTCATTGTGATTACCGGGTGTTGAATTTCATTCTGGGGCGAGCGGAAGTTTGCAAGACTGGCAGACGCAAAAAATCCTTTCCTGACAGCGGCGGAACGCAAATCATTCTACAGGGATTTACAGGGATTTACAGGGCCCGTTGTCACTGAAATCTTACATTTTCTTACATCGGCCAGACCGGGCTCACCCTGCAACCGGGGCATTGTGAAATGGGCGTTTTTGGGTTAAAACAAAAAAATCAGTCCCTACTCACCATTCACCATTCACCATTCACCATTCACCATTCACTGATCACCGTGACACTCCACTATGATGCCGCCTCGATAGAGGTTCTCTCCGGGCTGGATCCCGTTCGCAAACGCCCCGGCATGTATACCGATACTACCCGGCCCAATCATCTGGTACAGGAAGTCGTCGACAACAGTGTCGATGAAGCCCTGGCTGGTTTTGCCCGCACCATCCAGGTACGCCTGCTGGCTGACGGCGGCGTGGAGGTCGCCGACGATGGCCGGGGCATGCCGGTCGATCTCCACCCGGAACAGGGTGTCTCCGGGGTGGAAGTCATCCTGACCCGCCTCCATGCCGGCGGCAAGTTTTCGGGCAAGACCTATCGCTTTTCCGGTGGCCTGCACGGGGTGGGGGTTTCGGTCGTGAATGCCTTGTCGAGTCGTCTTACGGTAGAGATACGACGGGGCGGGCAGATTTACGCCATGCAGTTTGCGGAGGGGGAAAAAATCAGCGAACTGATGCCCTTGGGAACCGTTCCCAAACGGGAAACCGGGACGACGGTCAGCTTTTGGCCCAACCCCAAATACTTCGACAGCCCCCGGGTGTCGGTCAGTCGCCTGAAGGCCTTGCTACGGGCCAAGGCGGTACTCTGTTCCGGTCTCAAAATCAGCCTGAGCGACGAAGCCAGCGGAGAAACCGAGACCTGGCACTACCAGGACGGACTGCCACACTATCTGATGGACAGGATCGGTCAGGCGAGTGCCTTGCCGGATGAGCCTTTTACCGGCGCACTGGAAGGACAGCACGAAGCCGTGGAATGGGCGGTCATCTGGTCGGTGGAGGGCGGAGAGCCGGTAACGGAAAGCTACGTCAACCTGATACCCACCCCCCAGGGCGGCACTCACGTCAACGGTCTCAGAACCGGACTGACCGAAGCCATCCGCGAGTTTTGCGAGTTTCGTAATCTGCTACCCCGGGGGCTGAAAATCGCGCCGGAAGATGTCTGGGAACGTTGCAGCTACGTGTTGTCCGCCCGCTTGCAGGAACCCCAGTTTTCCGGTCAGACCAAGGAACGGCTGAGTTCGCGCGAATGTGCCGGTTTTGTGAGCGGGGTAGTCAAGGATGGCCTCAGTCTCTGGCTCAATCAGCATCCGGCCACCGGCGAGCGCATTGCACAGTTCATCATCGAAATGGCGCAAAAACGGCAAAAGGCCAACCGGCAGGTGACCCGTAAAAAAGTAACCTCGGGGCCAGCCCTGCCAGGCAAGCTGGCGGATTGCGCCGCACAGGATCTGCAACTGACCGAACTGTTTCTGGTGGAGGGAGATTCTGCCGGCGGCTCAGCCAAGCAGGCGCGTGACAAGGATCATCAGGCCATCATGCCACTGCGGGGCAAAATCCTGAACACCTGGGAAGTGGATTCGGGAGGGGTACTGGCCTCCCAGGAAGTGCATGACATCAGCGTGGCCATCGGGGTGGATCCGGGCAACAGCGACCTCAACGGCCTGCGCTACGGCAAGGTTTGCATCCTGGCCGATGCCGATTCCGACGGCAATCACATCGCCACCCTGCTCTGCGCCCTGTTCGTTCGTCACTTCAGGCCGCTGGTCGCCGCCGGTCATGTATTCGTGGCCATGCCGCCCCTGTACCGGATCGATGTAGGCAAGCAGGTCTATTACGCGCTGGATGAGGCCGAAAAACGCGGTGTGCTCGACCGTATCGAGGCCGAGCGCATCAAGGGCAAGGTCAACGTGCAGCGTTTCAAGGGTCTGGGTGAAATGAATCCTTCCCAGTTACGCGAAACCACCATGAGCCCCGACACCCGGCGGCTGGTGCAACTGACCCTCACGGAAGGTTCTGCGCCCGACGAATGTCTGGACAGGCTGCTGGCTAAAAAAAGGGCGGCAGACCGCAAGGCCTGGCTGGAAGCAAAGGGCAATCTGGCGGAGGTTTAGGCAGCCATTCATTGATGATGAACGCCTGCGACTTCGCACTCTTCTGCCCTGCGAACCGGAGGCATCCATGGATAACAGGCCGAATTTGAAGCGGGGGAGAAGTAGAGAGCCGCCCCGGTGCGACCTACCAATCCGGCTTCCACCGTAATCCCTCGATTTCGCTTCGCTACATGGAGGCTGCGTACAGGATCTTTTATGGCCGAGACCCGTAAACCGCCGATCAAAACATGCCGGTCGGCGGAGAGGCTTCAGGATCGATGCGTATATCGAGTACGGTAGGTCCCGATTTATTGAACAGGCATTCAGGACGCATGTACCGCTCCAGATCGGCAACGGTATGGATGACCCACCCTTCTGCACCAACGGCTTGCGCCATCAGCGCGAAATCGACCGGCGACAGGGCAAAGTCCAGTGGGGTATCACTGATCTGGCGGTGTCGGTGCTTGACCATGCCATACCCGCTATCGTTGAGTATGATGAATACCACGGGCAAGCGTTCGGCGACAGCCACTGCCACTTCCTGACCAAACATCAGGTAGCAGCCATCACCGGTCAGACAGACCACCGGTGCTTGCGGATGTGCCAGGGCAGTGCCCACGGCAGCACCAATGGCCCAGCCCATGGCGGCCAGTTCTGATGATAGCCGGTAGCGGTCGGTTTGCGTCGTGAAAAAATAATGCAGGGTCCAGGGTAACCAGCAACTGGTATCGACCAGGTAACGGGTATCCGCCGGAAACCGCTCCATCAACACGGATAATACCCGTTGCGGGTGCAGCGGGACGGATTCGCTCCGGTAGGGTGCCATATTACGCACTTCAATGCCGGGTGGCAGGCCGCGCCGGATTATCGGGGCCACTGGTGCGACGGCAGCAGTGGTCGCGGCATGTGACAGCAATCTCGCAAACACCGTTCCGGTATGACCCTGCACATGCAGCCGGGCCATGGGTGAACGGGAAAAATAACCCGTATCGGAATGAATATGCACCAGGCGGTCGTTCAGCAAGGCAGTATCCCAGTTGGCGGTGCTCCACTGTCCCAGGGCACTGCCGGCTACGATGATCAACCCGGTTGCGGCATCGGTCAATGCCGCCCGGGCGGATTCATGGCCGGCATAGCCAAACACGCCGCGCACGGTCGGATGATACGCATCGATCCAGCGTTTACCGCGATGACTGGTGATGACCCGGGCCTGAATCCGTGTGGCAAAATCCAGAACGGCTTCTCCTGCGCCCGCACAATCATGCCCTGCCAGGATCACCACGCCCTGCCCGGCTTCCCGGGTCGATACAATCGCTTGCCACAAGGCATCCACAGCGGACAGGTCACAGAGTAAAGCAGGCTGTTGCAAACGTGCCAGCCGGGCCGGATAGCGGGGGGACGGCGAGGCAGCGGCCCGGTAAATATCCACTGGTACGCTCAGGTGTACCGGGCCTCCGGGAGAACACGTGGCCTGATGCAAGGCCGTCATCAGTTTTTGTTCGAACTGGGCCGGGTGGGTCACCACCGTATTGTAACGGGTACAGCAGGCCAGCATTCCGGCAGCATCCATACCGTCCGGCGAGGACTCCTGAAAGGCACCGTTGCCGAAATGGGGTAGCAGGGTCTGGGCGGTAATCACCAACAGCGGAACCTGATCGCTATAGGCGGTAGCCACCCCGGTCATCAGGTTGGTGACACCCGGCCCGGTGGTGGCACAACATACGCCCGGTTTACCGGTTTCCCGGGCATAGCCGTCGGCCATGTAGGCGGCCCCTGTTTCGTGTCGGGCCAGGATGGCCCTGGGACCTCCCCGGTGCGCACTGCGATCCAGGGCTTCATACAGGGCAGCGATATGGCCCCCTGGTATGCCAAATACAAACTCGATACCGAGGTGTTCGAGACAGGCGACAGTAAGATCGGCCAGATTGGCGGGTAAAGGCTGGGTAGCGTCCATGGGATCGGGATACTATTGAGTGACGGCACTTCAGGCCAATGGTCATGACCGGTTTATCGGTACGGGCGGTATACATCACTGCCAAAGAGGGTCGGGGCCTGACCACCCGGCCTGCCTCTGCGGTCAGAGGGCCTGATCCGGCAAGGCTTCGAGCAAGGCGGTAGAGCCGGCCGATTTCAGTAAATACCGAAACTGTTGACTGGTTCGTTCCACACCGCCGGTGATAACCAGTGCGTGCAGATCGGTTCGCACGACATCGGGTCTCATTGCTTGCGGATCGATGATGCGCTCGATCAACAGCAATCGGCTCCCTACGGCCATGACGTGCCGACAATGACTCAGCAACGTGATGACGTGGGCATCATCCCAATCCAGTAGCACACTCTTGATCAGGTAAACATCCCCCTTTCTCCTTGAGGTGTGCGATCAGGCGACCGATGGATTCGTCCATGTAATCAATCATGGCCGCATAGGTGGCCATTCTGCGGGCATCCTCGGCCTGCTCTTCCTTACTGACCGTATTCCAGGCTACGAAACCATTGCCACGAACCGGTGGCAGTTTCATGTTTTTGGGAACCAGTCCCAGTTTCTTCTGACGGGCAAAACGCTCGGCCCGCAATTTGTCCCAGCCCTTTTTGTAGGTGTTGGCATACTTGGCGATGTATTCATCCGGTGCCTGTAACGGCGAGTGAGGCGCGGTATAGGCCAGGAAACCGAAGAATGGCTTGCCGTCGCCATGATGCCTGTCGATGTACTCGATCATCTTGTTGGTGTAATCCTTGGTCGAGTAGAAATCATCCGGCCATCTGCTCAGGGGAACATCGTTTTCACGGAAATTAAACACTGTGTCTTCACTCGGTGGGGCCTTGCTCATCTCGTCCCACTGGTAGTGCAGTCGGACAGCCCGCTCATAGCCTCGATGCAGCGAAGCGAGCAACGTTCGGACGGTGCAGGCATTATAAAGCCTGCTTCTCATCTCGCAACGACATTTGGCCTTGGCGACCCTGGCGATCCCTCCGTGCGAACACGAACGCCTTCGAGCGGATGCTCTGGTTTCATGCCGTAAACCCACTTAAAACTTCACAGACACGCCAAAGCGGATTAGAATCCAGTCCGTATTGATGTGCCGAGCGGCTGGCCGGATGGTGAGGATTCCTCAATGCCGGGGGCCGGGAACTCAATCCGCAAGCCATTCGATGATCCAACCCGTCTCCCGCAATCCCGGATTTTTCCGGATACAGTCACTCGAAGAATCCGCCGCATGAAATTCCGTGACCAAGAAATCGACTTGATCGATCCTTTCAACGAACTCCTGGATACGCGCGGTTCATGCACTCTGTCATCCAGTGATATGCAACTGGATCGACTCAGTCTGTTCCAGCGCGGCCTGCTGACACTGGATGGAACCGTTACCCGCTACCTCGAGGCCTGTTCGCTGGAGCCTGTCGAGGTGATTCGCCTGAACCAATGTCACGCCTGCCTGCCCGATGAGCATTCCTGGTTACAGACACCCGCCGGAACGGCGGTGATCAAACGCGAAGTTCTGCTCCGGGGGGAACGCAGCACGGTGATTTATGCCTATGCCTTGTCACTACTGGTGATTTCCCGCCTGCCGGATTCCCTGCTGCAAGGCCTGGACGCAGAGAAAGGCAGCGTAGGCAGGGTACTCCTGGGCAACCAGGTTGAAAGTCGGCGTGAAATGCTCTGGTATGGCAGGCAGCATCTTAACGGTTTATCTCCGGAGCTGAGTGCTCAGACCGGTGACTCCTTTTTGAGCAGGACGTACCGTATCATCACGGGCGGCCAACCGGTGATTCTGATCAGCGAAAAATTCCCTGAAAACATGACGACACCCCCCCCCATCAGATGATGTCACCCCCTGTTACGGCACTGGCCAGACGAATGGCTCACCACGCCATCACCTTACCGGTCAGTTCACATCGCCTTACCGACGGTCAGGCGACTTGTCACTACGCCGAATTGCCGGCTCTGATTGCCAGGACGGATCATTTTCTGTCGAATCAGGGCATCGAACCGGGCGATACCCTGGGACTGGAGTGTCTGAATACCCTGGCCGGTGCAGTAACGCTTCTGGCCTTGCTGGCCACTGGCCGAAACTTTTTTCTGATGTCCGGCAGCGGTAACGACAATCCGGCCAAACCGGAACAGGACTTGAAACCACCAGCCGGTTTTTGTCGATATCGGCTGGTGGTTGTCCGTGACAAGGCAATGGCTAATCCGGTATTCGATCCGGTGGATTATCTTGAAGTGCGGCCTAACGAGCATTTTCGCGGTCCGATGTCCGCCGAGCCTGCTGACGGGCCATCGAGCCACCTCTACCTCAGAACCTCCGGTAGCATGGGGCCATCCCGTATCGTGGTTCACGCCCACGACAAACTGCTGGCCAATGCGGGCAACTGCGTCGAGCGGTTTGGTCTGGAATCACGCGACCGCATCATGATTCCTTTGCCCATATTCCATCTGTATGGCCTTGGAGCCGGGTTACTTCCGGGTATCCTCGCCGGTGCCCACCTTTGTCTGGAAGATAATTGCAACATACTGCGCTACCTGGAGGCAGAGCGGCGATTCGAGCCGGATGTAGCCTTCCTGAATCCCCAGTTGTGCGAAATGCTGTTGCGCTTCCGTCGTCGTGACACCCGCTACCGCAAGGTGATCACCTCGACACAACGCATGCCGGAAGACCTGTTTTTTCGCTTCGAAGCCCGCTTCGGTACCCTGGTCAGCTTGTACGGAAGTACCGAAATGGGTGCGGTTGCCGCTCACCGTTTCGACGCTCCCCTGGAACAGCGGGTGTCCAGTCTCGGCCCGCCCATGTCAGCGGTTGATTTGCGCCGGGCATCCAGCGAGGCGGTTTCCGAACTGCTGTGCCAGCATCCATGCGGTTATATGGGTTATGTCGACGACAATGGCCAATGGTTGCATCGTGCTGTTGCCAATGAGGCTTATCACACGGGTGATCTGGTGGCGGTGGATGCGAATGGTCACTACACGGTGAACGGGCGGGTCAATGATAGCGTTAACCGCAGCGGTTACCTGATCTACCTGAGTGATGTGGAAAAAATGATGGAAAGCCTACCGGAAATCAGGCAAGTGGTAGTCGTTGCTTCCGATCAGGCAGACACACATCACCGGGGTTCGATACTGGTCGCCTTCTGCACCATCGAGCCGGGTTTTGAAGACATTCAGGCCAGTGATCTACGCTCACGTTGTTTTAATCTGCTGCCGCGTCATTCCATTCCGGACCGGATAGTCCTCTCTGCCAGGATTCCCTTGCTGCCCAGTGGCAAGGTGGATCGTCAAGCCTTGAGGCAGCAAGCCCGGCTACCGCTTCCCGGATAACAGTATCTGTGACCAATACGGCATCCTGCTGATCATGGATAAAGTCATCACGTGTTTCGGATGCCTGGGGACGAACTTCGGCCGCGACATCCTGAACCGGCAAAGGCAGCCTTCGAGCTCGCGCCAGGAAACCCAGGCACTGGACGAGCCTCGCCAATGGCTAGGCGCGGCCCCCGGCCCGACCGGAAAGGCCCACGCGCATCCAACTCAACCATCAATATACCCCGCATGAACCCTCTCGACCCCCATGTTTTCTTCGGCCAAGGCTGGAACCACGACTACCGCCAGGTAGGGCTCGCGCGTAAGCATAGCCCATATGCCGCATTCGAGGCCGACGTGCGGGCCGCGTGATGCCTGCCCTTGTCGAGCATGACTTTTTCCGCGCCCGACCCAGGTAAGTGGCGCAAGCACGCCGGGGAACTGGCGGCGGTATTACCGGGATTGCGGGAGGTCGCCGAGGCGGTCGAGTGCTTGTGCACTGAACCGTTGTCCCGGTAACGGGACTGGCCTTCCGCAGCCTGCGGTTACCGATCCAATCATCTGCCTATCACTTCACGAGGCCCCATGAACCTGGCGCAAATCATCGAACGGGGCCACCCCGATCACCCCGCCCTGTGTTTCGAGGACGCGAGCTGGAGCTACCGCCAGCTCGATGCCCTGGCCAGCCAGGCCGCCGCACGGCTGGCCGGGTTGGGCATCCAGGCCGGGGACCGCGTGGCCCTGCTGCTGGATAACCGTCCGGCCTTCCTGTTCGCCTATTTCGGCACGCTCAAACTGGGCGCGGTGGCAGTGGCCATCAACGCCGCCTTCAAGCCTGGGGAACTCCGCTTCATCCTGGAAGACTGCGGCGCACGGGCACTGGTCGCCGGGCCGGAACGGGCCGGCGACGGGCTGCCCCCGCTGGTCAGGATCGCGGCGGATCGCCTGGAACGGCCGGAGGTACCGCCTTCCCCGGAGTTCCATTACCCGCCGCTGGGCCTGGATGCCGATACCCCCGCTGCGTTGCTCTACACCTCCGGCACGACCGGTTTCCCCAAGGGCACCGTGCTGAGCCACGGTGCCCTGCTCGACAACGTCCGGGCTTGCGCCGATGCCTTCGCCCTCGGCCCGAACGACCAGGTATTGCTGTGCCTGCCGCTGTTCCACTGCTTTGGCCAGAACGCCGCCCTCAACCCCTGCCTGCATGCCGGGGCCACCTTGCGGCTGCATCGCCAGTTCGACCCGGAACAGGTGGCACGCGACATCGGGCAACATCGCGCCAGCGTGCTATTCGGCACGCCGCCCCTGTATGGCGTATTGCGCCAAACCGCTTCCCCTGCGGCCTTGCGATCCTTGCGCCTGTGCGTCTCGGCGGCGGCCCGGCTGCCGGAGTCGCTGGCGGAAGACTGGCGGCACCGTTATGGCCAAGCCATCCATCAAGGCTACGGCCTGACCGAAACCGGCTTGGTCTGCTTCAATCCCGTTCCGGAAGCCCACCCCGGTTCGGCGGGGCGACCGCTCGCCGGGGTCGCGCTGCGGGTACTGGACGAGCGCGGGGACGAGGTCGCGGCGGGAGAGGCCGGCGAATTGGCCATCCGGGTCAGCGGGATGCCGCCCGCCTACTGGAACCAGCCGACCGCCACGGCGGAAGCAGTCCAGGAAGGCTGGTTCCGTAGCGGCGACCTGGGCCGCATCGACCAGGAAGGCTTCGTGTACCTGCTGGACCGGGCCAAGGACATGGTCAATGTCGGCGGCCTGAAGGCCTATCCCTCGGAAGTCGAGCGGGCCTTGCTGGCGCACCCCGCCGTGGCCGAGGCCGCCGTGTACGCCGGTCCCGATCCACTGCTCGGCGAACAGGTGCGGGCCAGCGTGGTGCTGCGGCCAGGCCAGGCGGCGGATTTCGGGGAACTGCTCCGGTTCTGCCGCCCCCATCTGGCCGATTTCAAACTGCCGGCGGCGGTGGAGTTCGTGGACGCGCTGCCGAAAGACCGCTCAGGCAAGGTGTTGAAGCGCCTGTTGCGGGAACGGGCGCTGTCCGGGCCGCCGGGCCTCCAGGAAACGGACGCCGCGGGGACGGGCGTCCTGTCCGGCCTGGGCAGCCTGGAAAGGCAGGCTGCCATCGCCGCCTGGCTGGTCAATTGGTTGGCGTGCCATCCCCTATTGGCCGTGCCCAGGGAGGCCATAGGCCCGGAGCGGCCCTTCGCCGACTACGGCATGAAATCGCTGCACGCGGTGCAATTGGCCCGCGAGCTGGGCGAATGGCTGGAACGCCCCTTGTCGCCGGTGATCTGTTGGAGCTTTCCGCATATTGCCGCCCTGGCGCGCCACCTCTCCGCCGCGGCGGAATCCCGCCGGCCCAACGACGCCCCGGACCCTGGGGAAGGCATCGCCGTGGTCGGCATGGCCTGCCGGTTTCCAGGCGGCGCCCATGGCCCGGAAGCCTTCTGGCGCCTATTGAGCGAAGGCAGGGAGGCGACGGGGCCGATTCCCGCCGCGCGCTGGGATCATGCCGCCTGGTACGACCCCGACCCGGACGCGCCGGGCAAAACCTATGTGCGCGGCGGCAGCTTCCTGGACGGCATCGACGGCTTCGATGCCCGTTTCTTCGGGCTGGCCCCGCGCGAGGCCGACAGCCTCGATCCCCAGCAGCGCCTGTTGCTGGAAGTGGGCTGGGAAGCCTTGGAGCACGCCGGCATCGCCGCCAGCCGCCTGCAAGGCGAAGCGGCCGGGTGTTCGTCGGCTCGTTCTGGGACGATTACTCGCCCACGCGGCTGTACGGCGACGAACCCGCCCGCATCGACGGCTACCGGGTGCTCAGCCAGCTCAGGGGGCTTCACGCCGGGCGGCTGGCCTATGTGCTGGGCTTGCGGGGACCGGTCATGCAGGTCGATACCGCCTGTTCTTCCTCGTTGCTGGCGGCATGCCTGGCCGCCGAATCCTTGCGGCGCGGCGAATGCAGCCTGGCCCTGGCCGGCGGGGTCAACCTGATGCTGTCGCCGCGCCAGATGGTCGGCCTGTGCAAGATGGGCGCGGTAGCCGCCGACGGGCGCAGCAAGGCCTTTTCCGCCGATGCCGACGGCTTCGGGCGCGGCGAGGGGTGCGGGATGGTGGTGCTCAAGCGCCACGGCGACGCGCTGCGGGACGGCGACCGCGTCCTGGCGGTACTGCGCGGCTGGGCAGTCAACCACGACGGCCACAGCAACGGCCTGACCGTGCCCAACGGTCTGGCCCAGGAGGCCCTGCAGCGCCGGGCACTGGACCATGCCGGCTTGCGCCCCGCCGACATCGACTATGTGGAAACCCACGGCACCGGCACCATGCTCGGCGACCCCATCGAGGCCATGGCCATCGCCGGCACGCTGTGCGGGGCACGCCTCCGTCCCGCGCCGGAAAACCCGGAAAGCCCGCCCTTGTTCATCGGCTCAGTGAAAACCAACTTTGGCCATCTGGAAGGTGCCGCCGGCATCGCGTCCCTGATGAAGGCCGTGCTGGCACTGCAGCATGGGGCGATACCGCCCAGCCTGCATTTCCAGCCGGAGCGGGCCAACCCGCATATCCCCTGGGAAGAATTGCCCCTGCGGGTGCCGGATCGCCTGCTGCCCTGGCCGGTGACGGCCCGTCCGGGCCGGGCCGGGGTCAGTTCGTTCGGCATGAGCGGCACCAATGTCCACGTCATTTTGGAAGCCGTGCCGCCGCCGCCGTCGGCTGCCGAGGACCAGGATCCGCGCTTGCTGTGCCTCTCGGCCAAGGACGAAGCCGCGCTGGCGGCACTGGCGGCGGCCTATGCCGGGTATTGCGGGCAACGCCAGGAGGTTGCGCTGGCGGATCTTTGCAGCGGGGCCAACGGTGGGCGTGCCCATTTCAACCACCGCCTGGCACTGGTGGCCGGCTCCGTCGCCGAGCTGCGGGACCGGCTGGCCGCCGCCTCCGCGCAGGGCACCAGCCGCAGCCAGCAGCGACCGCGGCTGGCGTTCCTGTGCAGCGGCCAAGGCACGCAATATGCCGGCATGGGCGGCGGGCTGTACCGCGCCCGCCCCGTGTTCCGCCGCGCCTTGGATCGGTGCGCCGAACTACTGCGGCCCCTGGGCGTGGACTTGCTGGAAGTGCTGTATCCGGGAACGGGGCCGGGGGTGCTGGACCTCGACCAGACCGGCTATACCCAGCCGGTCCTGTTCTCCCTGGAATACGCCCTGGCAGAACTCTGGCGGTCCTTCGGCGTGCATCCGGAATTCGTGATGGGCCACAGCGTGGGCGAATACGTGGCGGCCTGCCTGGCCGGCGTGTTCAGCCTGGAGGATGGCCTGCGCCTGGTCGCCGCACGCGGACGGCTGATGCAGGCCCTGCCGGCGGGCGGAGCCATGCTGGCGGTGATGGCCGGCGAGGAACGGGCGGCGGCGGCGGCACGCGGCTATCCAGGCCGGGTCGAAATCGCCACGCTCAACGGCCCGCTCAACGTGGTGCTGGCCGGCGAACGCGCGGCACTGGAAGAGATTGCCGCCGCCCTCGGCGCGGGGGGCATCAAGGCCAGCTGGCTCAAGGTGTCCCACGCCTTTCATTCGCCCTTGATGGATCCCATGCTGGAGGCCTTCAGCGAGGTGGCCGAGAGCATCCGCTACGCGCCGCCCCGGCTGAAGCTGGTCTCCAACCTGGATGGCAGGATCGCCGGCCCTGAAATCGCCGGTCCCGGCTACTGGGTGCGCCACGCGCGGCGGGCGGTGCGCTTCGCCGACGGCATGACGGCCTTGCGCGCCGCCGGGGCCGACGCCTTCCTGGAGGTCGGCCCGCGTCCGGTTTTGCTAGGCATGGGCCGCGCCTGCCTGGAGGACGCCGAAACCGCGCTGTGGCTGCCCAGCCTCCGCCCCGGCCAGGACGATGGCCGGACGCTGCTGGACAGCCTGGGCAGCTTGTACCTGCATGGCCTCGACCCTGACTGGAACGGACTCGACCGCGACCGGGGGCCACGGTCGCGCTTGGCGTTGCCGACCTATCCCTGGCAAAGGCAGCACCACTGGCTGGAACCGGCAGCCGCCAAGGCCGACACCGGGCTAGGCACGCTGTTCGAGCGGCGGGTGGATCTGCCCACGCATGGCGAGACCGTGTTCGAAACCGAGTTCAGCATGGCACGCTTCCCATTCCTCGCCGACCACCGGGTTCATGGCATCGTGACTGCGCCAGGTGCCCTGCAACTGGCGTTGGCCTTGAGCGGAGCAGCACTGGCCTTCGCGGTGCCGGCGGGATGCCTGGCCGGAGCGGCCTTCCCCGTCCCCCTGGTCTTGGTCGATGACATCCCTTCACGCCTGCAACTGATCCTGGGTCCGCGGGCGGCGGATGGCGGCGCGGACTTCCGGATCATCAGCTTTGTCCCCGGCCAAAACCCTGTCCAGCCCAAGATCCACGCCCAGGGGCGCTGGTTGCCGGCGGAGGTGCCGCTGAGGGCAGCCCCGCCCAGCCTGGCCGAGGCGCGTGCCGCCTGCACGCAGGAATTGAGTGCCGAAGCCATGGATGCCGCCCTGCCGGCCAGCATCGTCCTCGGGCCGAACTTCCGCTGGCTGGCGCGGGCCTGGCGCAGCGAGGATTGCGCGTTGGCCCGCTTGTCGCGTCCCGGCGCGGCGGCGCGGCTGGCGGGGTGCTCCTTGCCGCCGGGGCTGCTCGATGCCTGTTTCCAGACGGCGGGACTGGCGCGGGCGGCACCTGACCAAGGCCTGACCCTGCTACCGTTCGCCCTGGACGAATTGCGTCTCCACCGCGCCCTGCCAGAAGGGGATGCCTGGTGTTACGCCAAGCGCCGGGAAGGCCGTTCCTGGGATCTCGCGCTGTTCGACGAGGCCGGCGGAACCGTGGCGGAGCTGCACGGCTTCGTGTTGCGCGAAGCCGGTCCCGAGGCGGTGGGCGCGGCCCCCTGGCGCGACTGGCTGTACCGGCTGGACTGGCAGCCTTTGCCCTTGTTCGGCTTGCCCCCGCTCGCCCTGGAGGAATCCCGGCTGCCCGGGCTCCGGCAACTGGCGCGGGAATGGCTGGACAGCCCCGAGGTGCGCCGCCACCGTGCGGCCGTGGACGCGCTGGAACAGCTGTGCCCTGGCTATGCGCTGAACGCCTTCGCCGAGCTGGGCGCGTGCTTCGCGCCGGGAGAACGCCTGTCCGCGTCCGGGCTGGTGGCGCGGCTGGGCATCGCCCCGCGCTATGAACGCCTGACGCACCGACTCCTAGGAATGCTCGCGGAAACCGGCCTTCTGGCCGGGGACGGCACCGATTGGCGGGTGGCCGCTCCCTGGCCGGAAGCCGCCGATCCCGCGCCGGGCCTGCGTGCCCTGCGGGAACAGTACGGCGACCTGGCCGAATTCGACCTGCTCGGAAGCTGCGGCGAGCGGCTGGCCGCCTGCCTGCGCGGCCTGCAGGATCCCCTGGAACTGCTGTTCGGCGGCGGCGCGGCCGGGGCGGCCAACCGCCTGTACCGGGAAGCACCGGATAACCGCGCCATGAACCATCTGGTGCGGCAAGCCTTGCGCGGCTTCGTCGCCCAATTGCCGGAAACCCGCGGCCTGCGGGTGCTGGAGGTCGGCGGCGGCACGGGCGACACCTCCGCCTGGCTGTTGCCGGAACTGCCGGCGGAACGCACCGAGTATGTCTTCACCGACCTCGGCGCGGCCTTCCTGGCCCAGGCCCGCCAGAACTTCGCCGAATACGGCTTCGTCTCCTGCCGTCCGCTCGACATCGAGCACCCGCCTGCGGAGCAAGGATTCGCCGAGGGCCAATACGACCTGGTCATCGCCGCCAATGTGCTGCACGCCACCCGCTCCCTGCCCGACGCCCTGCGCCATGTCCGGCAATTGCTGGCTCCGGGCGGCACGCTGCTCCTCTACGAAGTGACCAGCCGCTGGCGTTGGACCGACCTGAGCTTCGGCCTGACCGACGGTTGGTGGTGCTACGCCGACCAACGGGCCGGCCATCCGCTGCTGAGCCCCGAACAATGGCGGGCCTTGTTGCCGTCTTGCGGGTTCGCCAAGGTCGAGGCCCTCCCCGAGGGGCAGGGGCTGGGGCAATCCGTATTCCTGGCCCAGGCCGATGCCGCCGGGCCGAACCGGGCCGGCACTGGCTGGCTGTTGTTCGGCGAGGGTTGCGACTGGCTGGACCCGCTGGCCCAGTGGTTGGAGCAGCGCGGCGCGGCGACATTGCGGGCAACGTGGGGGGAACGCTATCAACGGACGGGTGCTGGACGCTGGACGCTACGCGCCGGGTCTGTCGAGGATTGCCGCCGCCTGCTGGCGGAAGCACCGGAACTGGCCGGGGTCGTCTACCTGGCCGGCCCTGCGTCCGAGCCGCCGGGCCTGGATTGGGAGGGCGGCGCCCGGCGCAGTTGCGGGGCGGCGCTGGCCATGGTTCAGGCGTTGTTGGCCGAGGTGCCCTCCGCCCCGCCCAGGCTGTGGCTGGTCAGCCGCGATGCCCAGGCCGTGACGGCGGACGACCGGGTGTCCGGGGTGGAGCAGGCCGGTTTGTGGGGCTTGGGGCGGGTCGTCGCCCTGGAGCATCCGGAACTGCGCTGCGTCCTGCTCGACGCCGAGGGCCGGGCCGCTCCAGAAGCCGTCGCCGCCTGGCTGGCCGCCGAACTCAGTGCCGAAACCGGCGGATCGCCGGAAACCCAGTTGGCTTTGCGCGGGGCTTGCCGCTACGTCCCGCGCCTGCGCCGCTATCCGCCCGTGCCCCGCGTGCCCACCCTGGAAATCCAGGCCGATGCCAGCTACCTGATTACCGGCGGCCTGGGCGGGCTGGGCTTGTGCATCGCGCGCTGGTTGGCGGAGCAAGGCGCCGGCCACCTGGTGCTGACGGGACGCCGCCCGCCCGGCGAGGCTGCCCGGCACGCGCTGGACGGATTGCGCGGCCTGGGCGCCAAGCTCACCGTGGCGCAGGCCGATGCGGGCGACCCCGCGCGCATGGCGGCCGTGCTGGAGGCCATTCCGCCCGGCTTGCCCTTGCGTGGGGTCGTCCACTCGGCCGGAGCGCTGCAAGACGCCGCCCTGGCCCATCAGGACTGGGCAAGCTTCCTCAAGGTGTTGCGGCCCAAAGCCGCTGGCGCCTGGAACCTGCACCGCCTGACCCAAGGCTTGCCGCTGGATTTCTTCGTGTTGTTTTCCTCGATGGCCGGCTTGCTCGGTAACCGGGGCCAGGCCAACCACGCTGCGGCCAACGCTTTCCTGGACGCCTTCGCCGCCTACCGGCGCGCGCGGGGCTTGCCGGGCTTGAGCGTCGCCTGGGGCGGCTGGAGCGAGGTCGGGGCGGCGGCGGCGATGCTGCGCCAGGAAGGCACGCGCCTGGCGGCACTGGGGCAGGGCGTGATTCCCCCAGAGCAAGGAGTCCAAGCCTTTGCCGAACTGTTGCAAGCGGATGCCCCGCCCCTGGTGGGGGTGGTGCCGATCGACTGGCGGCGTTTCGACACCTCCGCCACCTGGTGCGCGGATCTGCGCCCCCAGGCGGAAACCCGCGTGCCCAGCACCGCGCCGGGGATGGAGGGCAACGTGCTGGCGTGGTTGGACAGCCTGGCCCCGGTCGCCCGCGCCACGGAACTGGTCGGCTATCTCCGTTCCCAGGTCGAGGCGATCCTCGGCGGAAGCCTCGCCGACGCAGCGCAGCCCTTGAACCGCCTGGGCCTGGATTCTCTGATGAGCATCGACCTGCGCGGACGGGTCAGCCGCGACCTCGGGATCACGTTGCCGGTGACGCGCTATTTGGATGCCTCGCTGGCCTCCCTGGTGCTGGCCCTGGCCGGAGCCTGGCCCAGCCAAGCCCCGGCGGAGGATGCCGCCGTGATCCCGCGCCTGCCGCGCGACGGCGGCGACCTGCCCTTGTCGTTCATACAAGAGGAAGTCTGGTGGCGCAGCCAATCGCCGGAACTGCGCGGGGTGTACAACCTGTCCACGCGCATCGTGCTCGAGGGGCGCCTGGACGCCGGGGCCTTGCGCCAGGCCCTGCGGGCACTGGCCGAGCGTCACGAGTGCCTGCGCACCGTCTTCCCGGCAGTGGACGGCCAGCCTGTGGCACGGGTCGTCCCGGCGGCGGCGTTGGCCGAGCTGGATCTTCGCGGCTTGCCGGAGGCTGGGCGCGCCGCCGAGCTTGACCGGCTGGTGGAAGCCGAGGACGCGTACGACTTCGACTTGGCCCTAGGGCCGTTGCTGCGGTTTTCCCTGGCGTGCCTGGGCGGGGAGCAGCATTGCCTGGTCATGTCCACCCATCACATCCTGGTCGATGCCTGGTCGGTGAACCTGCTGATGAGGGAGCTGGGCGAATGCTATGCGGCAGTACTGGAGGGGCGTGCCTCACAGTTGCCGCCACTGCCAATCGAGTATGCCGATTTCGCCGCTTGGCAGCGGCGTTGGCATACCCCGGAATACTTGATGTCCGAGGCTCAGTATTGGCGCAACCTGATGGACGACCCGCCGCCGCCCTTGCGCCTGCCCACCGATTATCCGCGCCTGGATGAGGCGGGTGATAAAACCCGCCCCGCCGGTGCGCATTGGATAGAACTTCCGGAAACGCTGGTCAACGCCCTGAAAGCGTTGGCCCAGGCGCACGGGACCACGCTGTACGTGGTGTTGTTGAGCAGCTACGCGGCGTTGCTGCGCAAGCGGAGCGGCAACGACCGGATATTGATCGGCACGCCCACCAGCAAGCGTACCCATCCGCTCCTGGAATCCATGGCCGGGCATTTTGCCGGGCGTTCCTGGCTGCACTTGCGGACCGGATCGGCGGCGACGTTCGCGGAGCTGCTGGCGCATGTCAGGGAAGTCGTCCTGGCCGCGATAGAGCATCAGGCCCTGACCTTGCGCCAGTGGCTGCGTGCCACCGAGGGGCATCGCGACTGGCGGCCGGCGGTGCCCCTGCACGCCGAAGCGGTCTTCAACCTGCTGCCCCCGCTGGACAGTGCCATCGCGTTGCCCGGCCTGACGATGGCATCGGCCCCGCGCGAATACCTGGTCGTGAATGCCGACATGTCGCTTACCCTGTGGGAAGACCAAAAGGCCGGTGCTTCGGGCTTGCGGGGATTTTGGACGTACCGGGTGGATTTGTTCAAGCCAACTACAATTGCCGGGATGACATTGGAATGGCAGGACTATTTGGAGACAGTGGCGGCGAATCCGGACTTGCCGGTCTAACGCGCTTACAGTGGCGGCAAACCGGGTTCGATGCACGGAGAATCTGTAGAGGCGAAGGCCAGCCAGGCCGCAAAAACCGGCCAATTTTTCCAACTGGCAATCCCGGCCAACGCCTTACACGATCCTGATCCCGGCGATTCGCTCAGCTACAAGATCCGGCTGGCCGACGGTTCTTCCTTGCCGGACTGGTTGAGTTTCTATCCCGTCAACAGGATGTTGAGCGGCACACCCGGGCACGCCGACCTGGGCGAACTTCGCATCAAGGTCATCGCGATTCCTCGAGGGCCAGCAGAGGCTGTCTGGCAAAAGAAAATCGTGTAAAACCAATGATTTTTTGAGAGGTCATGAGCATGGGCTACCCCAGTGATTTGAAGGACAAGGAATGGACGGTGATCGAACACCACTTTCAGGCGCAGGATCCACGCGGCCATGCGAGCAAGCATCCCCGAAAACAGATCGTTGACGCGATTCTGTACACCCTCAACCAACCCCAGCCGAAGTATACGGAGCGGTGTGTCGGCTTTCCATGTTAAGCTGGATTGGCAAGGTTTTTGGATAGAAACAAGCAGATATAAGTAATTTTTAAGCGAAGTGTTAAAACTCCCGGACTGAACGTCATCTGAAATCCACTATGAGCACCAACGATTCCCACATTTTCTTCAACAACCTCAGGGGCGGGCTACCTACCGCCGAACGCGGGGAAGGCATTTACCTGTATGACCATCAGGGCAAGCGCTATCTCGATGGTATCGGCGGCATGTTTGTGGTCACCATCGGCCACGGCGTGCCCGAAATCGCCGAGGCCATGGCGCAGCAAGCCCGCCGGCTCAACTTTGCCAACTACATCCAGTTCACCAATGACCCACAGGAACGCCTGGCTGACCATATCATCCGCTTGGCCCCCGCCGGGATGGATCGGGTGTTTTTTACCACCAGCGGCTCAAACGCCAACGAAATCGCCTTGCAGATCGCACGTGAGTACCATGTCGAACGGGGGGAGCCGCGCCGCCATAAAATCATCAGCCTGTGGCACAACTACCACGGGATGACCACTGGCACGCTGTCCATGTCCGGCAATATCACCACACGCCGGGCCATGAACATGGATCCTTATTTCCTCGATGTGACGCGCGTCCAGCCAGCCTACTGTTATCAATGCCCTTTCGGGCGCAGTTACCCCGGATGTGGCCTGCGCTGCGCCGACGATCTGGCACTGGCCATCGAACAACAAGGGCCCGATAGCATCGCAGCATTCATCGCCACCCCCATTATCGGCGGTACTGGCGGAGCGATCACCCCGCCGCCGGACTATTTCGCCCGTATTCGCAGCATCTGTGACCAATACGGCATCCTGCTGATCATGGATGAAGTCATCACGGGTTTCGGACGCCTGGGGACGAACTTCGGCAGCGACCGCTGGGGAGTCACCCCTGACATCATCACTGTAGGAAAGACCCTGAGCAGCGGTTACGCTCCCCTGGCCGCAGTGCTCGCCCACCAAAAAATCTGGACGACTTTCACCCAGGGCTCCAGACAGCGTCTGGTCTTGCTCTCCACTTTCGCCGGTCACCCGGTCAGTTGTGCTACCGGTGTTGCGGTACTCGAATACCTCGAACAGCACGGATTGACCGAGCGTTGCGCGGAAATGGGTGGCTACCTGAAGGGTGAACTGCAAAAGTTGGCCGAACGGGAACCGCTCATCGGCGATGTCCGTGGTGAAGGCCTGTTCCTCGGTATTGAATTCGTCGAAGACCAGGCAAGCCACCGGCCCATGCCACGCCCGTTGAGGTTCATGGAGAAAGTGGTCAACGCGGCCAACCAGCGCGGCCTGATCGTGTCCGGACGATCCGGCATCGGTAGCCGGGCCGATGGCGACCACATTTCCCTGGCCCCCCCTTACATCATTACGCGTGAGCAATGCGACGACATGGTCGCAATCCTGGCCGAAAGCATAGTCCAGGCACGGCAGGAACTGGACGCACCGGGGAGTTACAGCAGTGGCGCGGTATAGAGTGCTTGCAAATGCTTTTCCGAGAGGAGGAACATTTCTGTTGAGCGGGGCACTGGATGCCTTGGGCTACTCCAGATACGTGAGCAGCACACCGGAGTTGCCCTCCGCGCTCAACTTCGAGGAAGCGAAGAAAGCCTTCCATCAAGCCCGGCCAGTGGGGATGGCTCCTTCAGCAGGCGTTTCCCTGTTCGCGCCCTGGCCGGTTCCGCTGCAAACACTGGACTCATGGCTGGACGCTGTGACACCAGGTCAATACCTGATGGCCCATCTTGGTGCCTCTGTACTCCTGCCCGATCGTTTGCGTACATTGAGCTACAAGCATATAACCATCCTGCGAGATCCGCGGGCCTTGCTGGCAGCGTTGCTGTTCGAGGAAGCCGTCATGCCGCGCTTCCTGAGGGCAGGTTTCGCCGGGTTGAGCCCTGCCGAACAACTGGCATTTTTCTGGAACGGCGGTCCGGTGCCAGAAACGGGGGTTGTACTGCTGCCCTATCCGCAGGTGTACCGTTCACTGTACGCCTGGCAATACCAGGAAGATGTCCTTGTCGTGCGTTTCGAGGACATGGCCGAGCAGGAGGGCTTACGGAACGCGACGGAACGCATGGCCTGCTACCTTGACCTGCCTTTGCCCGAAGGCCTGGATGCCCGCCTGGCACTCGTCAGTGATCCTTCCACCCGCTTCTTCCACAGTGGACGCAGCGAAGAAGGGTTGTCGCTGTTGCCCGGAAACCTGGGGAAACGCATCAACACCTTATGCCGACCGCTTTGCGATGAAACCGGTTATGCCTGAACCGGCCCCCGCTCGTACACGCAAGCTCCGCAGACTGCCACTGCCAAGGGCATGAAGCCCCTGGGTCAGGGCATCCTGCTCGGCTTTGCTGTCTTTATCATCGGGTTCTTCCCGGTTTCCCTCTCCACAATGGCTTCCGGCTTCACAGCGATTACCTCTTGCAGCAAGTGCCCGTAATCGGCGACCAGGCTGGCGATGCTTGCCGGCTCAAACAAATCCGTGCGATACAGCCAGAACCCGTGCAGGGCTGATCCGTCTCTGGCCGGTACTTCCCACAGGTTCAGGGCGATATCGGTGTGGATGGTCTTGTACTCGGGCGGCATGAACTGCAGGGTGGCATCGGGCAGTTCAATGGTGGGTGTCATTGGCGGCCACAGATTGAAGCTGGCGCGGGAAGTCAGGGGCCGCTGCGGACACCAGGTCAGATGACCGGCGGTGGCCTCGAGCCACTGGCGCAGAGTGAGGTATTGATGCACCAGTGCCTCCAATACTGCCTGTCGGGTGCGTTGCAGCAACTCCGCAAAAGTCGGTTCGCCGGAGAGATCGAGGCGCAGCCAGGAACGACCGGCAAAATGGCCCAGCAGGGTTTCGAGTTCCGGGCGGTCGCGCTTGCTGGTAGGTGTGCCGATCACCAGTCCTTCGCACCGGCTGCGCTGGCCGAGCAGGGCGGCGTAACCGGCGAGCAGCACCGTGTAGAACGTGGCATCGTGATGCCGCCCCAGGTCTTTCAAACACCGCACCAGTTCCGGCGGCAGCCGCAGCCACTCGATGCCGGCGGGGTGGGTTTGTTCCTCCGTTTCCGGCGAGCGGGGTCGATCCGTTGGCAGATCCAGATCCGGCGGCAGGTCAGACAGCAAGGCCTGCCAGTAGCTCAACCGGGGCATCAGCGACTCCGGTGTGTGAACCCGCCGCTGCCAGGCAGCGAAATCGGCGTATTGGATCGGCTGTAGCGGCAGAACAGCGGGATATCCCGACACCCGCGCCGTATAGAGCGTACCCAGTTCGGTCAGCAACACATTGACCGACCAGGCATCGAGGATGATGTGATGGGCTGCGATCAGCAGCAGATACCCGGTTTCGCCCAGGTGCAGCAGGGTGGCACGCAACAGCGGACCTTGCGCCAGATCAAACTCCCGCCGCTCTTCCGCTTCGGCCAGCCGCTCGCTTTGCTGCGCCCGTTCCGCATCGGGCAGGGCACTCAAATCCATGACCGTCCAGGATACTGCGGCGGTGGGGGCGATGACTTGCACCGGCATGCCGTCGAGGGTGGGAAAGGTAGTGCGCAGAAGTTCATGACGCTCGATCAGTGCCACAAAACCTTGGTAGAGGGCTTCTGTGTCCAGTCGGCCGGTAAATCCAACACGGAACAGGAGGTTGTAAACGCCCTTGAGGGCCGGGTTCTGACTGCGCCGCCAGACTTCCTCCTGTGAGTACGAGAGCGGCGGTGTCGGGTCGCGGGGTACCGGCATGATGGCCGTGTCACCGGTTCCGGTTTCCGTGGCCAGCGCGGCCGCGAGAGTTTCGGCCAGGCCGAGGATGCCGGTATCGAGAAAAGTGGCGACCGGCAGGGTCACGGCCAGATCGTGCGTGACGCGGTTGCGCAGGTCGATGATCATCAGGGAGTCCAACCCCAACTGGCTCAGTGAGCAGCGGAAATCGGGAGTCACTCCGCTGTCCTGTCTCAGAAGGCGCACGACCTGTTCGCCCAGATAGGCTACGATGCGCGTTGAGTGCTCCCCGGGCGGAACCGAAGCCAGCAAAGCGTGCCGGTGATCGGATCCTCCGGACCCGGTCAGCCCGATCCGGCCATCGAGCGGAGCGGAACCTGCAACCGGTTCGAGCAGGGACGCGAAGACCCGCTGGTGGAAAGGTGTAGCGCAGAAGACTTTCGAGTGATGCGGGGTCAGGTAGTCGAAAGCGACACCCTCCCTGCCGACACCCACCACCTGCCCGCAAACCCGATAATCCGGATTCAGCCCGTTATCGCTGAGCCAGCCGGAACAGACAGCCTCGACGATGTCACCTGCTTCCACGTAAAGGCCGGGTTGGAAGACCGGGAAATAAATCGGCAGCCATGAATCGCTATCCTTCAGGATGTCGATGACCTCACCCTTGATGGTGTGCAGTTCCAGCCAGAGCAGAAAACCGTCGAGCCGACCCGGTTTCCGGATCGTGAGCGTCGTCGTCATCTCAAAATGTGTGGGGGTCGGGCGTGAATGGTCGAGATCCTCGAAGAGGCCGCTGTCGGAGAGAATCAACTCTTCGCTGAAGCCCTTGACACAGAGCCGTACATCGAACGGATAACCGACCTGTTTGAAAATTTCCCGCGTGTAATGTTGCGCCAAAGTCGGCAGGAAGGGCTGCTCCAGGGTGGAGTCCGGCAAGGAAACGGCAGCAATGCGGGTCGCGCTGCGTTCGGGAATCATGATTCCGTCCGGCTTCAGCAGGTGTCGCACCTTGTTGATGATGACAGCGGCACCCTGGCTGCCGCCGATCCCGCCAACGATTTCCGAAACACAGACATCGGCGGGCTCGGGCAGGCTGACTTGCGTAGCGTCACCCTGGATCACCTCGATCTGCCCGGACAAACCCAGTTTTTCGATCAGGGCGCGGGCTTGCTGAAAAGCCTCCTCGCCGCGCTCTATGGCGTACACCTTGCTGGCCCCTGCTTCGATACAAAGCCGCGACAGAATGGCTGTAGCACCGGTGCCGATTTCCACTACCACCCGACCGGGCGCGGTGCGCTCGATGGCAGCCTGGTAGCGGCGGTTACGCGGCAAATCGTTAGCGAGGAGGTTGTACAGCAAGGCATCGTAGACGTAATAACCCTCGATCGCAGGCCAAAACTCCAGGGTGTGATCGAGTACCGGGGCCGGGGCTTTACCGTGTCGTGCCGCCAGTGCCCGCTTGAGGATTTTACCGGTAGGGCTTTTAGGCAGGACTTCAACGGCTTCGATTTCCACCGGCAGCTTGAATCCGGCCAGGTGCCGGGCACAAAAGTCGAGCAGATCGGCCAGCGGAACGATCTGATCCGTCCGCAACACCACGGTAGCGGCGACCCGTTCACCCAACAGGGAATCCGTCACGCCGTAGACTGCGGCCTCGGCAACGGCGGGATGCCGGGCGAGCACCGCTTCCACCTCGGAGGGGTAAACCTTGACACCGCCGACGTTGACCATGTCCTTGACCCGGTCAACGATGCGGAAACCGCCGACCTCATCCCGGCAACCGATATCGCCGGTCAGGAACCAGCCGTTACGAAAGGCTTCGGTCGTGGCTTGCGGGCGATTCCAGTAGCCTGGCATCACGTTCGCGCCACGCACTGCCAATTCGCCGATTTCGCCCGGTGTCGCGTCCTGGCCGTCGGCGGCGATCACTTTCACTTCAACCCCCTCCAGCGGCGTGCCGACCGAACCGGAAGCACCGGTCGGATCGCGGTCGAAGCAGCACAGACAGGTCTCGGTGAGGCCATAGCCTGACTGGATCGGCCTGCCGAAACGGCTCTGCCATGCGACAGCCAGCGTCGGCGGGAGCGTGAACGCCGCCGAGATGAACTGTCGCACACCCTGCCAATCGGGTGCTTCGGCCTGTTCCAGCAGTACGTCGTAGAGCGTCGGCACCCCGAAGAATACTGTCGCGGCCTCCCCCGCCACGGACTGGGCTATGGCGGCAGGTCCGAACTGCCGGTGCAGGAGCAGGGTGGCCCCGGCCTCGAAGCAGGGATTGAGAGCGGCGTTCTGACCGAAGCAATGGTAGATGGGCAGGCACAGCAACACCCGATCCCCGGGGGTCAGCCCGAAGGCTGCCACGCAGGCGCGACCGTTAGTAACGATATTGCCGTGGGTCAGCACGGCCCCCTTCGGAAAGCCGGTGGTGCCCGAGGTGTAGAGGATGGCAGCGGGTTCGTCAGGGTTCATGGTAACCCCC
>Ga0172372_10002410_pt1 | contig 28389 bp, 23 predicted proteins | sample LakKiv5m_2_FD_114544 | JGI IMG/M metagenome (GOLD analysis project Ga0172372, IMG submission 114544) | Freshwater microbial communities from Kabuno Bay, South-Kivu, Congo - kab_092012_9.5m | ecosystem: Environmental > Aquatic > Freshwater > Lake | place: Democratic Republic of the Congo...
CGGCAGTGGTTCCGGCTCACCTCGCCGTCGTCCAGCACCTGGATGCCGTTGCCGCGCCCGCGCCCGACGGTGAGCTCGCCGCCGCGCGGCACCTCGGCCTCGTAGGTCCGGTCGTTGCGTCGAAGCACGCCGCGCCCGACGGTGGGCGGGGCGTTGTCCTCCACGGGCGGAGGCGCCGCGGGGTGACGGAAGAGCCCGCCGACGTCGGTGGGGGCCTCTTCCGTCCCGTCGTCGTCCTCCCAGAGCCGGTCGCGGCGGACCCGGAGGGTGTCGGCGATCTGGGCGATGGCCTCGCGCTCCAGGCGCGACACGCTGCCGTAGCCGAAGAGCCCTCCGGCCGACTGGGCCACGTCGGCGCAGAGGTCCACCACCACCGGGAGCGGCGCCTCCGACTCTCCCCGCAGCCCGCGGGCGCGTTCGGCGAGGAGGAGGAGGACGAGGCGGGCGCGCAGGAGGAAGCCGGCGGTGGGCCGGTCGGAGAGCCAGGTCTCGAGCAGCGCGTGGCCCTTCGGCCCGAGCGAGAGGCGCGTGGTGGCGATCTCCAGCACCGCGGCGCGCTCGCGCGGGTGCACGACCCCGTCGGCCCACGCCACCTCGGCCAGGGGCAGGACGATGAGTGCCTGCCAGCTCTCCTCGTCGATTCCCAGCTCCGCGATCTCGTCGATGAGGCTGGCTTCGCTCATGGGGTCTCCGGCGCCGCCACTCTTAGCCCGGGGGCGCCCCCGGTGGCCCTCCCAGGCCCGATCAACGCTGCTCGTAGTCTCCCGAGGCGTTGTTCGCGTAGGTGATGCTGCCCAGGAGCGGCGAGGACCCGTTTCGGGCGTAGATGCCGTACTCCTCGGAGTCGTGCACGTAGGCGTGGTCCACCCGGGGGCTGGCGCCGTCCAGGTGGAGGTTGCCCGAGAGCCCGCTGCCGCCGGCCCAGCCGATCTCGACGTGGTCGAGGACACTCTGAGCGTCGTCGCTCGCGTCGTAGAGGCCAACCCCGCCCCAGGCCCCGGCCACCTCGGAGAGGGCGGGCCCGAACACGATGGGCGCGGCGGACGTCCCCTGCGCGATCAGCGCGGCCGCCCCGGTCTTCCCCACCTGCAACGAGGCCCCGCGGCCCATGAGGAGCTCCATCCCGGGGTCCAGGGTGAGCACCGCGGGTCGGTCGGCGGTGCCGTCCACGGAGACCGTCCCCTCCACGAGGTAGGGCACGTCGAGCGTGGGCCAGACCGCCGAAGTGGCCACCGGGCCGCCGTCGATCTCCACGAGGGGATCGTCGTTGTCGCCCAGGTCCACGCGCAGGCCGTCGAGGGAGCCCACCGCCTCGGCGGGCAGGCGCAGCGGCCGGAGGCTGCCGACGACGGTGAGGTACGAGGAGCCGGGGGTGAACCGACCGTCGCCCTCGATGGCGAGCCCGTACCCGGCCGATCCCTCCACGGTGAGGTGGTCGAAGAACACGTCGGCGTCCTCCACCTCGATGGCGGTCTCGTTCGAGCCGCCGCCGGCCCAGGACAGCGTCAGCTCGGTGACGGTGAAGGCGTCCGCGAGCGTGCCGGAGTGGGCGCGGATGCCGTCCCAGTACCCCGGCACCTCGGCTCCCCAGGCGGTGAGCTGTACCGGCTCGGTGCCGGTGCCCAGGACCCGCAGCCCGGAGGCGCCCCCACCCGGGGAGAGGTCGATGCCGACGTCGTTCTCCGCCGCGATCACCACGCCCGGGCCGAGGGTGAGGATCGCGGGGTCCGCGACGGTGCCTTCCAGGTCCAGGTCGCCGCCGAGCACGTAGGGCACCCCGGGGTCGGCCCAGGTGCGGGCGGTGTCCAGCGTCCCTCCCTCGACGCGCACGGCCGCCAGCTCGTTGGCGGTGAGGTCCAGCCCGTCCAGGGGGAGGGTGTGCACCGCGTCGGCCTCCAGCACCACCGGCCACCCGAGCACCCCCGACACCACCAGCCCGGCCGAGCCGTCGGCGAAGGAGGCCCCCTCGCGGAGCTCGATTCCGTCCTCCTCGGAGCCGTCCACCTCGAGCCCGTCCAGGTCCAGCCCCCCGCTCACCCGGAACACCGGGCGACCGGCGCCGGCGCTCTGGACCTGGAGGTTGGACAGCGCCACCTGCCCCAGCTCGTCCACGTCGAAGCCGTCCCAGCGCCCGGGCTCGTCCGCGACCGCGCTGCGCGCCACCACGGGCTCGGCCCGGGTGCCCGCCACGACGAGGCTGCCTGCCTCTCCCGAGCTGGCCACCTCCACCGCCACGCGGTCGTCCATGAGCACCACCACGCCCGCGCCCCAGGTCAGGGTGGCGCCGCCCAGCACCTCGAGGTCGCACACCACCCGGTGGGGGTTGCCGGAGGCCTCCCAGGTCTCGTCCGCGCGCACCTCGCCGCAGTGCTCCGTGCCGGTCGGGGTGTCGGTGTCGGCGTCCGCGTCGGCGTCGGCGTCGGCGTCGGCGTCGGTCTCGACCGGGTCCGGGAGCTCCACGTCGTTCCGAGGGTCGTCGCAGGCGCAGAGGAGACACACGAGGGCGGAAGGCAGGCCGAGGCGCATCCCCCAATGTACCTCCGGGCTCGGGTTCCGCGGCGCCCGACGGAGGATCGCGCGGTCCAGCGGCGCCGCGGGATAGGACCGCGCCAGAGGTGCGCGTGATCGCCCTGCTCCTTTCGATTCTCTCCGGCTGCGGGAGCGCCGGCTGCCTGGACGGCGCCGAGGACTGCGTGGTCCCGTCCCCCTGCCCCTCGCTGCCCGCCCCCACCTGCGACGGCGGGACCGCCTCGGTGCGCGTGCTCGGACCGGGCGAGACGGGCCCCGGGGGCATGGACGCCCTGGCCGCCCCCGGCGACGTGCTCCTGGCCAACGACCAGGTGCAGGTGGTGATCGAGGCCCTCGACCACCCCCACTACATCTCGCCCACCGGCGGCCACATCCTCGACTTCGCCACCGCCGCGGGCGGGGACGACTCGCTGCGGCACCTCTTCACGGCCACGGGGCTCCTCCCCGGCGAGGCCGCGCACTACCGGACGCTGGAGCTCTTCGACGAGGAGGGGGCCAAGGCCGTGCAGGTGACGGGCACGCTGGACGGCTACCCGGAGGTGGTCATCGCCACCCGGTACGAGATCCGGCCCTGCGAGCCCGGCGTGCGGGTCCGCACCGAGATCGTGAACGGGGGTCCCGAGCCGCTCTCGGTCTACCTGACCGACGCCTTCTACTGGGGGGGCCGCGAGTCGCTGGCCTTCACCCCTGGCCCCGGCAGCGGCTTCGCCCACCCGAGCTTCGGGCTCTCCGACATCCTCACCGCCTTCCGCGACGTGCCGTACATGGTGTCGGGGCTGCACACCGAGCCCGCCGTCACCTACGGGGTGGTGTCCTGCGAGGACGAACAGCTCTCCGGCTTCCAGAGCGAGGAGATCTCGGCGATGGGGCCCGAGCCGGCCATGTTGCAGCCGCGCGACTGGATGGCGGCCGACCGCTTCCTCCTCGCCGCCGGCGGCGCGTCGATCTCGGCCGGCGCCGACGTGGCGCTGGAGCTGCGCCGGCTCCTCTGGGGCGAGCCCTACGTGGAGCTCAGCGGCACGGTGGAGGCCCCCGGTGGTCAGCTCGGCGCGACCCTGCGCGCCACGGTGCTCATCGCCGAGGGGAGCAGCGACACGCCGCTGGAGGAGCGGATCCCCTGGACCCACGTCCTGCCCGCGCCCGACGGCAGCTACCGCGCCCGCGTGCCCGCGGACCGGCCCTACGTCGTCTCCGTCGAGTCCTTCGGGGCCGAGGTGGCGGCGACCGACATCGTCGTCGGTGACACGGACCTGGTGGTGGACCCCATCGTCCTCCCGCCGGTGGGCGAGGTCACGCTGGACGTGACCATCGACGGGGTGGCCGACGAAGCCCTGGTGTTCGTGGTCCCCGCCGACGACCCCACGCTCGACGCCACCGACGCGGCGATGTTCGGCCACTTCGACGTGTGCGCGCCGCTCCTGGGCAACCCCCACGGCGGATCGCCCGCGTGCAACCGGGTCCTGGTGAACGGGTCCACCACCGTCGCCCTGCCGCCCGGTTCCTACAGCTTCTACACCTCGGCCGGCCTGTTCTCGACGCTGGGCGCCGTGGAGGACGTGACGGTGGACGGTCGCACCGGCCAGTCCGTCCTCCTCGAGGTGAGCTCGCTCCCCGACGTGCAGCCCGCCGGCACCCTCTCGGGCGACTTCCACGTGCACGGAGCGTCGAGCTTCGACAGCCAGATCCCGGACGTGGACCGCGTCCGGGCGTTCCTGGCGGCGCGGATCCAGGTGGTGGCCTCCACCGAGCACGACACGGTGTCCAACTACGCGGCCGCCATGGCCCAGCTCGGCGCGGCGGAGCGCATGGTGCTCATCGAGGGCACCGAGTCCACCGGCCACATCCTGTTCTCCTACCGGACCGACTACGGCTTCCCCGAGGTCATCGGCCACTGGAACTTCTGGCCGGTGCCCTACGACCCGGAGGGTCCGTGGCGCGGGGCGGCCTGGGACGAGCTCGCGCTGCCCGGCACGCTCATGACGCGGCAGAAGGCCGCCGGCTGGGACGACGAGGCGGGGATCGCCCAGCTCAACCACCCCCTGGGCGGGGTGCAGTTCGGGCGCGACTACTCCTGGGGCTCCGCCGCGGGCTTCGACCTCACCCGGCCGCTGAAGGAGGAGTACGACGGCACCGGGCAGTCGCTCTTCTTCCACACGCCGGAGGGGAGCGAGTTCTCGAACGCCGACTACGACGTGCAGGAGGTGATGAACAGCACCAACAACCTGTCCTGGCTCCAGTACCGGGCGTTCTGGTTCTGGCTCCTGGATCAGGGCGTGGTCCGCACCGGCACGGCGAACTCCGACTCGCACACCCTCACCGAGAGCGTGCTCGGCACCCCGCGCACGCTCGTCTGGACCGACAGCACCGTGGCGGACTTCGACCTCGCCGAGTTCGACGGGGCGCTCCGCGCCGGGCGGGCCATCGGCACCAACGGGCCGGTGATCCAGGCCTCGGTCGGGGGCCGGCTGCCGGGGGTGGAGGCCTTCGCGCCGGGGGCGACGGACACGCTCCAGGTGGTGGTGGACGCCGCCCCGTGGATCCCGGTGGACGAGGTGCGCGTGGTGGTGAACGGCGAGGTGGTCCGCACCCTCACCGCCGAGCTCGTCCACCCCGCCGATCCCTTCGGCGCCGACGGCGTCCGGCGCCTCGAGGTGGAGATCCCGCTCGGGGAGCTCCTGCCCGCGGACGGGGACGCATGGCTGCTGGTCGAGGCCGGGCACGCGATCGAGCCGAACGAGGACCTGGACTGCAACGGCATCCCGGACACGGGGGACAACAACCGGGACGGCGCGATCGACTGGCGGGACGTGGAGGAGCTCACGGAGGATCCCGGCGTGGACTGCCTCCCGAGCGTCGGGCCCCTCACCGACCCCGAGCCGCCTGACCGGGGTACGACCGACTGGATCTTCCGCACCGTCACCCCCGGCGGCTACCCGCTGGCGTTCACCAACCCGTTCGTGCTCGACCTCGACGGCGGCGGCTTCGCGGGGGTGGCCCGATGATCGCCCTCCTCTCCATCGCCCTGGGCGGCGAGCTGTGCGACGCGTGGACCGGCGGGCTGGTGCAGGGCCCCGGTCGGGCCGGGCTCTTGGACGGTGACCTGGGCCGCGCGCGCGCCCCGTGCCTGCGCGACAGCGTGGGCTTCGCGGGCGGCGGCTACGTCCTCGCCGACGCGGCCAACTTCTACGGGCACATCACCGCGGCGGGCACGCTCTCGGCCTCTCACGTGTTCGCGCCCCGCTGGGAGGCGTCGGCCTCGGTGGAAGTGCTGCGCTACGAGACCGTGATCGCGCCCCTCACCGTGAGCTACCTGGGGCTCGGCACGACCACCGCCGGCGTGGCCTGGCAGGGCGGCCAGACCGAGCGCTTCGCGTGGGCCATGGACGGCCGCCTCGTGGTGCCCACCTCGTCGGGGCTCTACCAGAACGCCTTCCCCTACGGCCTCCACGGCGGCATGAGCCTCGCGTGGGCCCCCCGCCCCTGGCTCGAGGTCCACGGCCAGTGGAGCGTGATCGGCTCCTTCGCGGTGTCCGAGGGGCCGGCCTACCCCCGGATGGGGCTCGCCCTGGACGGCGGCGCCGCGTGGCGGCCCGGCAAGGCCTTCGCGTTCGGCCTGGACCTCGTCGGGACCTTCGGTCACACCGCGCCGGTGGACGTGTTCGGCGTGGCCCCCGCGTTCCGCTTCGGCCTCGGGGAGCACCTCGGGCTCTCGCTCGAGGCGACCGTGCCCCTCGCCGGGACCGAGCGCGCGCTGGCCGCCGCCGATCTTCGGGCCGACTGGCGCTTCTGAGCGCGCCGATGACCAAGCGCTGGCTCGCCGCGTGGCTCGTGCTCGCGGTCGGCTGCGCCCTGGCGGCGACCTGGCCGGCGGCCACGTCCCCCCGGGACACCCTGCTGTGCAACTTCGTCCACCCCGACTGTCTCTCCAACCACTGGCTCATGGTGTGGGTGGCCGAGCAGATCGGGAGCGGGGGGTCCATCCTCCACAACGACCGGTACTACTGGCCGGTGGGGGACGCGCCCTGGCTCGCGGGGAACGGCAGCGAGGGCTTCGCCTACCTCCCCTGGCACCTCCTCTTCGGCTGGCCCCTCGCCTCGAACGTGCACCTCATCGGGCTCCTCGTGCTCAACGGGCTCGCGGCGGGCGCCCTCGCGCGGGCCTCCGGGGCCTCCCCGGCCGCGTCGCTCTCGGCGGTGCCCGCGGGTGCGCTCCTGGTCTACGTGGTGCAGGAGCTGGGCGCGGGGCGCTTCACCCAGGTGAGCGTGTGCTGGCTCGGCTTCTTCCTGGCCGCCTGGCTGCACTTCCTCGCCCGCCCGTCGATCCCCCGCGCGCTGCTGGCCGCGGCGCTGCTCGCGGTCTCCTGCCTCTTCTACTGGTACTACGGGCTCTTCGGGGTGCTCGCCGGGGGCGTGCTGCTGCTGGCGGTGCGGCCGGTACGGGCCTGGGGGCCGCTGGCCGCCTTCTCGGGGGCCTTCCTGCTCCTGGTCGGCCCGCTCCTCTGGGTGTTCCTCACCAACTGGACCGGCATCGTGGGCACCGGCGAGGAGGTCTTCCCCCACCCCGAGGCCGCCCAGGACGCCACCTGGCCCGGCGTCCCCTTCCTGGCCAACGGCGGTCGGCACGCCGGACGGGCGCTCCCCTTCACGGTGGTGGCGCTCGCGCTCCTCGGGCTCGGCCGGGCGCGGGTGCGGGTCGGGCTCGCGCTCGTCGCGCTCCTCTTCGCGGGGCTCATGGCCGGTCCGTTGATCCCCCACGGCCCCTACGAGTGGGTGTACGGGCTCGCCGGTCCCCTCCGCCGCTTCTGGTGGCCGTACCGCCACGTCGTGGTGCTCAACCTCGCGCTGGTCGCGCTCGCCGCGCACGGGCTCGACCGCCTGGTGGCGGAGGGTCGGCGCCGGACCGTTGCCGGAGTGGTCCTGGCCCTGTCCGTCCCGGTCCAGCTCACCCTCCAGGGTGCGCCCTGGCACGCGCAGTTCAGCCGCGCCGAGGTCCCGGTGCCCTTCTACCAGGAGCTGGCCGGGGCCCCCGGGACCGTGCTCCTGGAGCCCCCGCTCTACCCCGGGATCGCGAGCTCGCAGACCCAGCTCCTCTACCAGTTGGACCATCGGAAGGCGCTCCTCAACGGGCACGCGCTGTGGGTGGACCGGGTGCGGCCCCCGGCGTGGGACGCGATGGTGGCCGGCAACAGCTTCCTCTCCGCGATGCAGGCGCTGGAGCGCGGCGAAGGCGGGGAGGCCTTCCGCTTCGAGCCCGCGGACCTGCAGTCGCTCATCGACCGCGGCCTGGGGGTGCTGGTGGTGAACCGGGAGTACTTCCCCATCGCCATGGAAGGCCTGGTGGACGTCTACCTGGACGTGTGCAGCCAGGCCTTCGGCGCCCCCATCGCCACCGGGAAGCGCGTGCGCGCCTGGGACCTTACCCGGTGGGACGGGCGGGGCCTCTACCCCCACGCGCGGTGGGACTGGCCCCCCGGGATCCGTCCGGGCGGTCCCACGCTCTCCATCCAGGGCTACCGGGCCCCGTCGCTGGCGTTCTCGGTGCCCGGCCCGCCCCCTCCGCCGAAGGGCGCCGCCAGGCCATGAGGCGCGGTCCGTCCCGGCCGCGGCCCCCCGTGCGTTGCATTCCCGGCCAAGCCCGATAGTCGCGCGGGCTCTCCGCGGTCCCCCATGCACATCCTCCTCGCCTACTCGGGCGGCCTCGACACCTCCTACCTCCTGCGCCGCTTCGTCTCCGAGGGCCACCGGGTCAGCGCGGTGTGCGTGGACACGGGCGGTCTGGACGATCGCGAACGCGCCGCGATCGTGACGCGGGCGCGCGCGCTGGGCGCGGACGGCGTGGAGCTGGTGGACGCCCGCGAGCGGGTGTACCGGCAGCACATCCGCTGGCTCGTCCGGGCGAACGTGCGCCGGGGAGGCGTGTACCCGCTCTGTGTGGGCGCCGAACGGGTGGTGCAGGCCCAGGTCGTGGCGGAGGCGGCGAAGCGACTGGGCGCCGACGCGGTGGCGCACGGGTCCACCGGCGCCGGCAACGACCAGATCCGGTTCGACGTCGCGATCCGCACGCTGCTCCCGGGTGCCCGCATCCTCGCGCCCGTGCGCGACGAGGGGGTGCAGCGGGAGACCTCGGCGGCCTTCCTGGCGGCGCAGGGCTTCCCCATGTCCGCCCAGCGCAAGACCTACTCGGTGAACCAGGGCCTCTGGGGCGTGACCATCGGCGGGAAGGAGACGCACGACAGCTGGCTCGAGCTGCCGGAGGACGCCTGGCCCACCACGGTGAAGCCGTCGGACGCCCCGGCGGGCGGGGTGACGCTGAGCTTGAGCTTCGAGAAGGGGGATGTGGTGGGAGGCCTCGCCACGGTGGAGGAGCTCAACCGGGTGGGCGCGGCGCACGGGGTGGGCCGCAACTACCACCTCGGGGACACCATCCTGGGCATCAAGGGGCGCATCGCCTTCGAGGCCCCGGCGGCCAGCATCCTGCTCGACGCCCACCGTGAGCTCGAGAAGCTGGTGCTGACGCGCTGGCAGCAGGTGCAGAAGGAGCAGTTGGGGAGCTTCTACGGGATGCTGCTCCACGAGGGGCAGTGGTTCGACCCGGTCATGCGGGACGTGGAGGCCTTCCTGGAGTCCACCCAGCAGGTGGTCACCGGGGAGGTGCGGGTGCACCTGGAGCAGGGCCGGGTGGAGGTGCGCGGGGCGCGTTCCCCCTGGTCGCTCATGGACGCCGCCGCCGGTCGGTACGGCGAGGCGAACGCGCTGTGGACCAACGACGACGCCCGCGGCTTCTGCGCCGTCTACGGGCTCCAGGGCGTGCTCGCCGCGCGCGTGCGGGGGGACGCGTGAAGGTCCGCCTCAACAAGATCGCCTCCGCCACGCGGAACGCGCGGCTCCCGCGCGACGTCACCCTGGGCCGGAGCATCGTGGCCGAGGAGGGGAGCGTGCTCGCGGTGCGCGCCCTGGATCGGAAGGCCGTCTACAACGAGCTCGAGGACGAGCACGGCCGCATGGCGACCGTGAACGAGGGCGACGTGATCGCCGGGGTCCTGGGCGAGCGCCGCGCCCTGCACGGCTACACCGGCGTCGTGCCCGCCAAGGTGGCGGTGGGCGACACCCTCCACCTCCTGAACCTGGGGGGGGTCATCGGGCTCTGCACCTCGGCGAACCCCGACGTGGGGCCGCCCTGCCGGGTCGAGGTGCTGGGCCAGGTGCTCGCCTTCCCCACCCTCGGCGAGCGCGTGGGGACGCCGGCCAACATCCGCACCAACGCGCTCCCGCTCGCGGATCGACTCGAGGGTGAGCTGCCGCTCGTCTACATCTCCGGGACCTGCATGAACGCGGGCAAGACCTTCGCGGCCTGCGAGATCATCCGGGGGCTGGCCCGGCGCGGCTTCAAGGTGGGCGCGGCCAAGCTCACCGGCGTGTCCCTCCGGCGGGACACCCTGAAGATGGAGGACGTCGGCGCGCTGCGCGCGCTCTCCTTCACCGACGCCGGGATCGTCTCCACCCGCCCCGAGACCTCGCTGGCGGTGGCGCGCGGGCTCCTCCGGGCGCTGCAGGAGCCGGTGCACGGGGTGCGGCTGGACTGCGCGGTCATCGAGCTGGGCGACGGCATCATGGGCGAGTACGGCGTGGACGAGATCCTCCGCGCCCCCGACCTGATGGCCCCGGCGGTCGCCCACGTGCTGTGCGCGAACGATCCGGTGGGCGCCTGGGGCGCGGCGGTGCACTTCCGGGACACGCTCGGCCTGCCGCTGAGCCTCATCTCGGGCCCGCAGACCGACAACGCGGTGGGGCGGCGCTTCGTCGAGGACCGCCTGGGCCTGCGCGCGATCAACGCCCGCACCAGCGGCGACGCCCTGGCCGGCGCGGTGGCCGCGGCCCTGGGCCGTCCGGACGCCGACCATGGCTGAGACGCTCTCGGTCGTGGTCCGCGGCGCCTCCGGCTACACCGGCGCCGAGACCCTGCGCTGGTGCCTCGGGCACCCGCGGCTGAAGGTGGTCGGGGCCACCTCGCGCGCGCACGCCGGCAAGGACCTGGGCGAGGTGTGGCCCGCGTTCGCGGGGCACGGGGTGCGGGTCGAGGCGGACGCGCCCGCCGCGGACGTCACCTTCCTGTGCCTGCCCCACGGCGAGGCCGCCCGGCTGGCTCCGTCGCTCGACGGCGTGGTGATCGACCTCTCGGGCGACCACCGCCTCCCCCCGGAGCTGCACCCCTCCGCCTACGCGTTTCCACGTGAAACGCCCGCGTGGATCTGGGGCCTGCCCGAGCTCGGCGCGGGGCGCATGCGCGGCGCGACCCGCGTGGCCAACCCGGGCTGCTTCGCCACCGCGCTCGCCCTGGCGCTCCTGCCCGCGGTGGGCCGCCTGCCCGCCCGCGTCCCGGTGGTGGGGCTGACGGGCTCCACCGGCTCGGGGGCCACCCCGGCCGAGGGCACCCACCATCCTCGCCGCGACCAGAACCTGCGCCCCTACAAGGTGCTCGCCCATCAGCACGTCCCCGAGGTGGTGTACGGGCTCGGCGGCGGGTTCGCTCTCGACTTCACGCCCATCAGCGCCCCCCTGCGGCGCGGCATCCTGGTCACGGCCACCCTGCCCGCGCTCCCGGCCTCGCTCTGGCACGCGGCCTACGCGGGGAACCCGCTGCTGCGCGTCCTCGATCGCCCGCCCGAGCTGCTCGACGTGCTCGGTTCGCCCCGCGCGGACGTGGGCGTGGTGGCGGGGGCGGACTGCACCGTCGTGTTCTGCGCGATCGACAACCTCTGCCGCGGCGCGGGTTCGCAGGCCGTGGCCAACCTCAACCTCGCGATGGGCTGGCCGGTGGACCTCGGCCTCCGCGCCCTTCCCCCGGTGCCCTGATGGACCTGCTGGACACCCTGATCGGGGAGCCCGGCCCCGAGGAGCGCTGGCAGCTCGCCAGCTACGCGAAGCTCCCCCTCGCCCTGGTCCGCGGCGAGGGCAGCCGGGTGTACGACGTCGAAGGCCGGGGCTGGTGGGACTTCTACGGCGGCCACGCCGTCGTGATCGTGGGCCACAGCCACCCCACCTGGGTGGCGCTGGTGGCGGAGCAGGCCCGGCGCCTCGGCTTCTACTCCAACGTGGTCCACAGCCCGGTGCGGGCCGCGGCCTGTCGGCGCATCGTCGAGTTCGCGCCGGAGAACCTCGCGCGGGTGTTCCTCTCCAACAGCGGCGCCGAGGCGAACGAGGTCGCGCTGAAGCTCGCGCGCCGCCACACCGGGCGCACCGAGGTGGTGGCCTTCGAGGGCGCGTTCCACGGGCGCACCGCTGCCGCCCTCGCGGTGACAGCGTCGGATAAGTACCGCGCCTACGCCCCCCCCGGGCTGGGCCACACCCGCTTCGTCCCCTGGGGCGAGGTACCTACGCTCGACACGGACGTGGCGGCGGTCATCCTGGAGCCCATCCAGTCCCTGGCGGGCATGCGCATGCCCACCCCCGCCTTCCTGCACGGGCTCCGGGCGGAGTGCGACCGCGTGGGTGCGCTCCTCGTCTTCGACGAGGTCCAGACCGCCTGGGGCCGCCTCGGGTGGAACTTCGCGGCGGACCGCTGGGACGTGCGCGTGGACCTGCTCACCTCGGCCAAGAGCGCCGCCGGCGGCTACCCGGTGGGTGTCACCCTGGTGGACCGCGCCATCGCCGAGCGCGTGCGCCCGGGGGACCAGGGCAGCACCTTCGGGGCCGGTCCGGTGGCGTGCGCGGCCATCCTCGCCACCCATCACCTCATCGAGGTCGAGGGCCTGGTGGCGCGGGCCCGCGAGCTGGAGGCGCGGCTGCGCGGTCAGCTGCCCGCCGGGGTGGAGCTGCGGGGTCACGGTGGCCTCCTCGGCCTCGCCTTCGACCGCCCCGTCGCCCCGCTCGTGACCGCCCTGCGCGAGCGCGGTTTCCTCGTGGGCGGCTCGGACGACCCCCAGGTCCTCCGGCTCATGCCGCCCCTGAACATCCCCTTCGAGGCCGTCGACGCCTTGGCCCACACCCTCGGGAGCCTCTGATGACCCCCACCCTCGAGTCCCGCCTCCACAACGCGGTGGACAAGGTCCGCCGCCACTGGACCGGCATCCGCCTCCTCGACGGCCTCGAGCCCGGCCCCGAGGGCACCGCGGCGCTCCTGGACCTGGCCCGCATCTACCGCGCCTACCGGCTCGAGATCGGGCGGATGCGGCTCCTGTCCGGGCGCGCCGTGGCCGGCCTCTTCTTCGATCCCTCGCTGCGCACGCACACCTCCATGGAGGTCGCCACCGGGCGGCTCGGGGCCCACTTCGTGTACCTGGCCGGCGGCGAGGGCACCTGGAAGATGGAGTTCGAGGACGGGGTGCGCATGGACGGGGCGGCCCAGGAGCACGTCCGCGAGGCGGCCCCCGTCCTGGCGACGTACGCCGACGTGCTGGCCATCCGCGCCTTCCCCAAGGGAGACGTCGAGGAGGAGACCGTGGTGCGGGCCTTCGCGAACTTCGCGGGCGGCCCGGTCATGAACCTGGAGAGCGCCTTCGCCCACCCGTGTCAGGGCCTCGCCGACCAGCTCACCCTCTCCGACCTGGGCGGGGGCGGCTTCGCCCGCAAGAAGGTCTGCCTCACCTGGGCGCCGCACCCCCGCCCCCTGCCCCAGGCCGTCCCGCTCTCGGTGGTCCGCGCCGCCGTGCTCGGGGGGGCGGACCTGCACGTGGCCGTGCCCGAGGGCTTCGACCTCGACGACGCCGAGCTGGAGCGGGCCCGGAGCTTCGGGAGCGAGACCGGCGCGACGGTCACCGTCACCCGCGACCCGGACGCCGCCGCGGACGGGGCCATCGCGGTGTACGCCAAGGGCTGGCGGGCCCGGAACAAGGCCGAGCACGCCGATCGTGCCGCCCGACTGGGGCACTGGACGGTGGACGAGCGCCGGATGCGCAACGCCGGCGCGTTCCTCCACTGCCTCCCGGTCCGCCGCAACGTCATCGTGACCGACGCGGTGCTGGACGGCCCCAAGTCACGGGTCGTGCCCCAGGCTTCCAACCGGGAGCCCGTGCAGGCCGCCGTCCTCCTCTCCTGGCTCCTCTGACCCTCCCCGCGGCCCCGCCGAGGTCCTCATGAAGCGCATCACCCCCCTCCTCGCCGCCCACCCCTACATCCGCCTGTTCCGGGGCAAGACCTTCGTGATCAAGGTGTCGGGGGCGATCCTCGCCGACGCCGCCCGCCGCGATGCGCTGGCGGAGGACGTGGCGTTGCTCCATCACGTCGGCATCCGGGTGGCGCTGGTCCACGGCGGCGGCCCCCAGCTCGACGCCCTCTGCGCGCAGCTCGACGTGCCGCGCGAGGTGGTGGCCGGCCGGCGCGTCACCGACGCCCGCACCCTCGACCTGGCCCGCATGGTGTTCCGCGGGGCGCTGAACAGCGAGCTGGTGGGCGCGCTGGCCGCCCACGGGGTGAAGGCGGTCGGCCTCTCGGGGGGCGACGGCGCCTGCATCGTCGGGCACAAGCGCCCGCCTCGCACCATGCGCGACCCGTCCACCGGCGCCGAGAGCCTCGTGGATTTCGGCTTCGTGGGCGACATCGACACGGTGGACCCCACCCTGCCCCGCCAGCTCCTCGCCGCGGACATGGTGCCGGTCTTCTGCTCCCTCGTCTCCGACGACAAGGGGCAGCTCCTGAACACCAACGCCGACACCATCGCGGCCCGGATGGCCATGGCGCTGGGCGCGGAGAAGCTCGTGCTGTGCACCAGCGTGCCCGGGCTCCTGGAGGACCCGAAGGACCCGCGTCGACTGGTGTCCTACGGAGACCTGGGCACCGTCGAGGAGCTCGTGCGCCAGGGGGTGGTGTCCGGGGGGATGCTGCCCAAGCTCGCGGCGGTGGGCGACGCGCTCCGCGGCGGCGTGAACCGCGTGCACATCATCGACGGCACCGTGCCCCACACCCTGCTGCTCGAGATCTTCACCAACGAGGGCTGCGGCACGATGCTGGTGCTGCGCCGGGAGTAGGCGACCGCCGGTCGCGATAGCCGGGGGGGCATGTCCATCGTCGTCTACGGCACCCTCCCGGCGTGGGGAACCCCCGACTTCTCCCCGTTCGTCATCAAGCTCGAGACCTGGCTGCGCCTGGCCGGCGTCCCCTACGAGCGGGCCCGCGGGAACCCGATGCAGGCCCCCAAGGGCAAGGTGCCCTACGTGGACGTGGACGGGCAGCGCATGGGCGACTCGCAGCTCATCCTCGAGTCGATCACCCGCTCGTGCGGCGTCACGCTGGACGAGGGGCTCTCGCCGGAGGAGCGCGGCGTCGCGCGGGCGGTGCGCCGGATGCTGGAGGAGGGCACCTACTTCATCAGCCTACGGCTGCGCTGGCTGGAAGAGGACGGGTGGGCACTCCAGTACCCGGCCTTCAAGGCTTTGTTTCCAGCGTTCGTCGCGCCGATCGCCATCCCGATGATCCGCCGGCAGGTGCGCGGCTCCGCGCTGGCGCAGGGAGCGGGAAGGCACACCCGCGAGGAGGTGCTGGCCATGGGCGTGGCCGACCTCCAGGCGGTCGAGGGCATCCTCGGTGAGCGGACCTTCCTGCTCGGCGACCGCCCCCGCAGCGTGGACGCCACCGTCTACGCCTTCCTCAGCGCGATCCAGGCCCACCCCGGCACGACCCCGGTGCACGACGCCGCCCGTTCGCCGCGCCTGCTCGCGTACACCGCGCGCATCCGGGAGCGGTACTGGTCCGAGGCCCCCCGCCTGGCGGCGGATCCGCCCCCCGCGCCCGGTGCATAGCTCTACAAGGGCACGACGAGTCGCACATGATCCTCCTCCTCCTCGCCTGTACGTCGGGCAAGCCCGGCGACGACTCCGGTCCGACCTCGCTCCCGCCGCCGGGTGAGCGCGTCTCGGGCACCGGCACCTACGACAGCTCGCCCGACGTGGACGAGGCCACCGTGCTCGCGAACACCGAGAGCATGCGCGGCTTCGCGCTCGATCTGTTCCGGGAGCTCCCCGGGTCGGACACGAACCGGTTCACCTCGCCCTACAGCGTGTCGATCGCGCTTGCGATGACCTACGCCGGCGCGAACGGCGCGACCGAGACGCAGATGGCCGAGGCGCTCCACTTCGACCTGCCCGAGGCGGAGCTGCACCCGGCCCTGAACGCGCTGGGCATCGAGCTCGCCGGCCGTGCCGACGAGGTGCAGGACACCGGCGGGGACCCCGGGGCGCCCTTCCGGCTCTCCGTGGTGAACCAGCTGTTCGGGCAGACCGGGTTCACCTTCGAAGCCCCCTTCCTCGACACCCTGAGCGTGAACTACGACGCCGACCTGCGGCTCCTCGACTTCGCCGCCGACCCCGACGGCTCCCGCGTGCTCATCAACGACTGGGTGGCCGCGGTGACCGAGGAGCGCATCGTGGACCTCCTGCCCCCCGGGTCGATCATCGAGCTGACCCGGCTGGTGCTGGTGAACGCCATCTACTTCCGCGCCAGCTGGCTCGCGCCCTTCGACCCCGCGGACACCACCGACGCCGCCTTCACCACGCTGGCGGGCAGCTCGGTCAGCGTCCCGACCATGCACAGCGTGGAGGAGACCCTCTGGTACGACGGGGACGGCTACGCCGTGGTGGACCTGCCCTACGTCGGGCAGGACCTCACCATGACGCTCGTCGTGCCCGACGCCGGTCGCTTCGAGGAGGTGCGCGACGGGCTCGACCAGCCCGCCCTCGACGCCGCGCTCGGCGCCCTCGCCTCGGCCGAGGTGACCCTCGCCGTCCCCAAGTTCTCGTTCCGGAGCGAGTTCGACCTGGTCCCCCCGCTCGAGGCGCTGGGGATGGTGGACGCCTTCGAGCCGGGCGCGGCGGACCTGACGGGGATGAGCGCGAACGCCGACCTCTACGTCGGGGGCGTCTTCCACCAGGCCTTCGTGGACGTGAACGAAGCCGGCACCGAGGCCGCGGCTGCGACGGCGGTGGTGGTGAACGACGAGAGCATGCCGGAGCAGGTGTCACTCACCGTGGACCGCCCCTTCCTGTTCTTCGTCCGCGATCGGCCCACGGGGGCGATCCTGTTCATGGGGCAGGTGGTCGACCCGAGCTGAGCGCGGGCAGCCCCACACACCACCGACCCAGGTGCTCCACCGCCCGAGCGAGGTGCGCGCGGGCGGCCTCGCTCGGCTCCTCTCCCAGCTCGAAGCGCTCCCCGCGGATCGCCATGAGCCAGGCGGGCGGGGGCGGGCCGAGGAGGCGTCGGTGGCACGCCAGGAGCGCCCCGGGGCTCAGCGCGTGGCTGGTGGTTGGCCGGTCCTCGGTGGGCAGGAGCGGGCCCCACTCGAAGGGGGGCGCGGCGCGCACGCTGGCGTCGACGAAGCACACCCGTGCCCGGCCCACGAGGTCGTAGATGTGCTCCACCTGGAGCTGGAACTCCAGGAGCAGCTCGACCTCGCCCCGCGCCAGCGGCCCGGCGAGCGTTCCCTGCAGCGCCTCCAGGCAGAGCGGTCCGAGCGCGTCGTCGCCGCGGGAGGGGTTGCCCACTCCGATGACGAGGAGCGGGCTCAGGCGGCCGGCCGGACCAGCCTGCGCACCTCGCCCCGCGCGTCGACGACCTCGACGACGAGCGGCATCTGGCCGAGCGCGTGGGTGGCGCAGGAGAGGCAGGGGTCGAAGGCCCGGATGGCCACCTCGATGTGGTTGAGGAGCGCCTCGGTGGGCTCCGCCCCGTCCAGGTACTGCCGCGCGACCTGGCGGATGCACTCGTTCATCGCCTGGTTGTTGTGGGTGGTGGAGACGACGAGGTTGCACATGGTCACCAGGTCGTCCGGGGCCACCCGGTAGTGGTGGATGAGCGTGCCCCGGGGGGCTTCGATGATCCCCACCCCCTCGTCCCGCCGTGCGCCGAGCTGGGGCGTGGCGTCGTCGAGGAGCTCGTCGTCGCGCAGGAGCTCGTCGATCACCTCCGCGGCGTGCAGGAGCTCGATCATCCGGGCCCAGTGGAACGCCAGCGGGGCGTGGACGAGCCCCTCGGCGCCGGCCCGGAAACGCTGCCGCTCGGCCTCGGCCAGCGGTGTGGGGATGAAGTCGCAGTTCTGGACGCGGGCCAGGGGGCCCACCTTGTACCAGCCCGCCTCGGGGCCCATCGCCTCGAAGAAGGGGAACTTCATGTAGCTCCAGGAGCGCACGTACTCCTTGATGCGCTCGCCGTACCGCCCGGCCGGGACGCCTTCGAAGAGCAGGCTGCCGTCGGCCGCCCGGGCCCGCAGGGTGCCGTCGTAGAGGTCCAGGGCGCCGTTCTCGCCCACCAGGGAGAGCAGGCTGCAGGGGACGGTGCCGAAGGCGTCGTAGAGGTCGCGGTTCTCGGTGTGCAGGCCCGCCACCGCCGCCACCCCGTCCCGCGCCCAGCCGAGCACGTCGCCGATGCCCGCCTGCAGCTCCGCCCGCTCGCCCGGGCTCAGCACCTTGTTGACCCCCCCGGGGATCGCCCCGGTCCCGTGGATGCGCTTGCCCGCGGTGATGCGGATCACCTCCTGTCCGTACTTGCGCAGCTTCACGCCCTGGAGCGCGAGGTCGGGGAAGGCGTCGAGCACCCCCACCACGCTCCGCCGGGCGGGGTCCTCGGCGAAGCCGAACAGCAGGTCGGGCGACGCGAGGTAGTAGAAGTGGAGCGCGTGGGACTGGAGGATCTGCCCGTAGTGCATGAGCCGCCGGTTCTTCTCGGCGGCGGGGCGGAGGGTGTGGGCGCCCACGATGGGGTCGAGCGCCTTGGCCGCCGCGAGGTGGTGGCTCACCGGGCAGATACCGCACAGCCGCTGCACCATGACCGGGACCTCCCAGTAGGGGCGACCCTGGATGAAGCGCTCGAAGCCACGGAACTCCACGATGTGCAGGCGGACCTGCTGGACCCGGTTCTCGGCGTCCAGGAGGATGGTGACCTTCCCGTGCCCCTCCACGCGGGAGACGGGGTCGATGACGACCCGTCGCAGCGACTCGGGGTTCTCGGCAGTCTCGAGGGAAGCGGGCATCGAGGGCTCCCGGTCAGTCGTAGCGGAGGTGACCCGGCACGGACCGGGGGGTGCGCCCGGCCACGAGGTCGGTGAGGAGCTGCCAGATCGCGTCCGCGGAGGGGGGGCAGCCGGGCAGGAAGTAGTCGATCTTGACCACGTCGTGAAGCGGGTGGACCTTGTCGAGGGGGAGCGGGAGCTCGGGGTCGTTGGGGATGAAGCCCCGCACCACGCCCTCGCCGGACAGGTACACGGTCTGGAGGCAGTCCCGCACGTCGAGGTGGTTGCGCTGCGCGGGCAGGCCGCCGTTCACCGCGCACGCGCCCACCGCCACCAGCACCTTGCACCGCGCCCGGAACTCGCGCAGGACGTGCACGTTCTCCACGTTGCACAGCCCGCCCTCCACGAGCCCGATGTCGCACGGGCCGCAGTGCTTGAGGTCGTCCAGCGGCGAGCGGTCGAGCTCCACGTTGCGGAGCAGCTCCACGATGCGCTCGTCGATGTCCAGGAGCGACATGTGGCAGCCGAAGCAGCCCGCGAGGGAGACCGTGGCCACCCGCATCTTCCCGTCGGCGCCGAGCCCGCTCATCTCCGCTCCGTGACGTCGGCGATGGTCTGGTGGTCGTAGGTGCGCTCGCCGATTGGCACCTGGAAGCCGCGCCGCTTCCTGAGGATCACCCCGACCGGGCAGACGCGCATGGCCTTGTCGTCCACCGAGAGGTCGGTGTCGGCCAGGCGGCCCGACTCGGAGTTCACCACCAGGTGCTTGCCGATGCCCCGGCTGGAGAGGGCGAACACGTGCTTGCGGTCCACCTCGGCGCTGGCGCGTACGCACAGCTCGCAGAGGATGCACCGGTTGAAGTCGAGGAGCACCTCGGGGTGGGAGGCGTCCACCGGCCGGTCGGGGAAGAGCGGCGGATGGTGCGCGGTGGTCATGCCGAGCTGGTAGGCCACGGCCTGGAGCGTGCAGTTGCCGCTCTGTTCGCACGAGGGGCAGAAGTGGTTGCCCTCGGTGAAGAGCAGCTGGACGATCCCCAACCGGAGCGCCTGCAGCTCCTCGGTGCGCGACTCCACCACGTCGCCGCGGCCCGCGGGGGTGGAGCAGCTCGCCACCGCGCGCCCGTTCTGGTGGACGGTGCACACCTTGCAGCTCCCGTGGGCGGGGAACTCCTCGTGGTGGCACAGGTAGGGGATGTAGATGCGGGCGGCCGCCGCCGCGGCCAGGATGCTCTGGCCGGGCTCGAACGGGATCTCGTGGCCGTCGAGCGTGAACACCTCGCTCATCGCTCCTCCGGGGTGGGGGTCGTGTACCAGGCGCCGGGATCGTCGCGCCCGGTCACCTCCCGGGCGGGGCCGAGGGAGGCGTCGATGTCGAAGACCGGCTCGACCTCGGTGGACTTCAGCCGGCGCTCGAAGGCGGGGCGGAAGCGGGCCAGGGCGTCGAGCGCCGGGTTGCCGGCGGTGTGGCCGAGGCCGCAGTGGCTGGCGGTGCGCATCAGCCGGGAGAGGCTCGAGAGGTCCTTGAGGTCGCGGCGCGTGCCGTGGCCTTCCCGGACCCGGGTGAGGATGTTGGCGGCGAGCGTGGTGCCGACACGGCAGGGCGTGCAGAACCCGCAGGACTCGTGCGCGAAGAAGCCGGTGAAGTTGTCCACCACGTCCAGGATGTCCCGGGTCTGGTCGAAGACGATGACCGCGCCCGCGCAACTGACGTCCTCCATGGCGATCCGGCGGTCGAAGTCCGTGTGGGAGAGGAGCGTGCCCGAGGGCCCTCCCACCTGGACCGCCATCGCCGACGTCGCCCCTGCGCCGTCGAGGACCTCCCGCACCGTCACGCCGAAGGGGTGCTCGTACACACCCGGGCGCGCCACGTCCCCCGAGACCGAGAGGAGCTTGGTCCCGGCCGAGTGCGGGGTGCCCTTGCGGCGGAGCCAGGCCCCGCCGTGGACCGCGACGAAGGCGGCGGCGAGCAGCGTCTCGACGTTGTTCACCAGCGTGGGCCGCTGCAGGTAGCCGTGGGTGACCGGGTAGGGTGGTCGGTTCCGGGGGATGCCGCGCTTCCCCTCCAGCGACTCGATGAGCGCCGACTCCTCCCCGCAGATGTACGCGCCCGCGCCCACGTGCAGGTCGATGTCGAAGTGGAAGCCGGGGTGGCCGAGGACGTCGCGCCCCAGGAGCCCCGCCGCCCGCCGCCGCGCGAGGACGGCGAGGATGGGCTCGATCAGGAACGGGTACTCGCCCCGCAGGTAGATGAAGCCGTGCTCGGCGCCGGTCACGGCCGCGGCGACGGTCATGCCCTCCACCACCTCCTCGCAGCGGCGGCTCAAGAGGACCCGGTCCTTGAAGGTGCCCGGCTCGCCCTCGTCGGCGTTGCACACCACGTACCGGGCCGGCCCCGGGGCACGCGCGCAGGCCTCCCACTTCGTCGCTGTGCTGAAGCCCGCCCCCCCGCGCCCCCGCAGGCCGGAGGCCTTCAACTCGGCCAGCATGCCGTCCCTTCCGCGGGCCAGCGCCGCGGCGATCGCCTCCCCCGGCGCGAGCGGGGTGGAGAGCAGGTCGTCGGCGCGCTCGACGTGGTCGTGGATGGGGAAGAGGTTGCGGGGCCACTCGGCGAGGGGGGCGCGGGCCCGGATCAGCGCGGCGATGGCCCCGATCCGCGCCGGGGTGAGGCGCCCGATGGCCTGGTCGTTCACCAGGAGCGCCGGGCCCTGGTCGCAGAGCCCGGTGCAGGACGTGGTGCGGACGCTGAGCAGGCCGTCCCGGGACAGCTCGCCGAGCTTCAGGTCGAAGGCGGCGAGGAGCCGCTCGCGCAGCGCCACGCTCCCGGCCATGCGGTCGGTGATGCTGTCGCTGAAGCGCACCCGGTAGAGGCCCATGGGGCGCGTGTCGAAGAAGCTGTAGAACCCGGCCACGCCCTCGACGCGGGCCCGGGGCAGACCCACGCCGGCCGCCAGCGCGGTGATCGCCGCCGGCGTGATCACTCCCTCGTCGGCCATCACGTCCCGGAGGATCTGGACCAGGCGGGTGGGGTCGTGGTGGTGGCGCGCGAGGATCGCGGCGAGGGATCCGGGCATCGGGGCTCCTTCAGCAGATCCGGGGGAGGGGGTCGGCGGCGAGCCAGCGCAGGGGGCGCCGGCCTCCGAAGCGGGTGGCGAGCCGGACGCCGGGCTCCGCCTCGACGTGGCCGATCGCGGTGGCTTCCCGGCCGTCGGGGTGGGCGCGCATCGCGGCCAGGAGCGCCGGCGCGTCGGCGGGGGCGCAGGCGGCGACGAGCTGGCCCTCGTTGGCCAGGTAGAGCGGGTCGAGGCCGAGCAGCTCGGCGAGGGCCGCCACCGGGGCGCGTACCGCCACCTGGGCCTCGTCCACGGTGAGCCCCACGCCGGACTGGTGGGCGATCTCGTTCAGCGCGGTCGCGAGCCCGCCGCGGGTGGGGTCGCGGAGGACGTGGGGGCTCGCCGCCGCGTACATGGCCTCCACCAGGCCGCCCAGCGGACGCGTGTCGGAGCGGATGGGCCCGTCGAAGGCCAGCCCCTCCCGGACCGACAGCACCGCCGCGCCGTGGTCGCCCACCGGCCCGCTCAGGAGCAGGACGTCCCCCGGGCGGGCGGAGCGCCCGGAGGGCGGGGTGCGCCCCGGCGGCACCACCCCGAGCCCGGTGGTGGTGAGGAAGAGGCCGTCGCCCTTCCCGCGCTCCACCACCTTGGTGTCCCCCGTGGCCACGGCGACCCCGGCCTCTCGGGCCGCCTCCGCCACCGAGGCCACCACGCGCGCCAGGACCGCGAGGGGGAGCCCCTCCTCGAGGATGAGCCCGACGCTGAGCCAGAGCGGGCGGGCGCCGAGCATCGCGACATCGTTGACGGTGCCGTTCACCGCCAGCCGCCCGATGTCGCCCCCGGGGAACTCCAGCGGGCTCACCACGTGCCCGTCGGTGCTGAACACCACCCTCCCGGGGGGGAGGTCGACGAGCGCCGCGTCGTCCTCGGTGTCCAGGACGGGGTTGGACCACGCGGCGCGGAAGAGCTCCCGCACCAGCTGCGCCGTCGCGCGCCCCCCGGCGCCGTGGGCGAGCTCCACGCGTCCCTCCGCGAGGTCGAGGCGCTTCAACGGGGCGCCCCGTACTCGAACCAGGCCGCGCACGCGCCCTCGGAGGACACCATGCAGGCGCCCAGGGGGGTGTCGGGGGTGCAGGCCGTGCCGAAGACCCGGCAGTCGGAGGGCCGCTTCGCCCCCCGGAGGATGGACCCGCAGATGCAGGCGGGGTGATCCGCGACCAGCTCGTCCACGAGCTCGAAGCGACGCTCCGCGTCCCAGGCGGCCCAGGCCGGGCGGATGCGGAGGCCGGCGTGCGGGAGCTCGCCGAGGCCGCGCAGGGCGAAGCGCGGGCGCACCTCCATCACCTCGTCCACCGTCGCCATCGCCTTCGGGTTGCCCTCGGGGCGGACGGATCGCGTGTAGGCGTTCTCCACATCGGAGCGCCCGGCCTCGATCTGAGCGACCAGCATCCCGATGGCCTGGAGCAGGTCGAGGGGCTCGAAGCCCGCCACCACGATGGGGACCCGCCGGGCGCCGGCGATGGCGACGAGCGGGCCGGTGCCGACCACGGTGCAGACGTGGCCCGGGCCGATGATGCCGTCCAGCCCGGCGTCCCCGTCCAGCACGGCGTCGATGGCCGGCGGGGTGAGGACGTGGTTGCAGAGCACGCTGAAGTTGCCGAGCCCCTGCGCGGCGGCGCCGCGGACCACGACCGCGGTGGGCGGAGTGGTGGTCTCGAAGCCGACCGCGAAGAACACCACCTGCCGCTCGGGGCGCGCGCGGGCGAGCGCCAGGGCGTCGCTGGGGCTGTAGACGACGCGTACGTCGGCCCCGCCGGCGCGGGCGGCGGCGAGCGAGCGGCCCTCGCGGCCCGGAACGCGGAGCATGTCCCCGTAGGTGCAGAGGGTGACCTCGGGGCGCGCCGCGAGCTGGAGCGCCTGGTCCACCCGGCTGATCGGCAGCACACACACCGGGCACCCGGGCCCGTGCACCAGCTCCACGTTCGCGGGGAGCATGCCCGGGATGCCGTAGCGGCACAGGGTGTGGGTGTGCCCCCCGCAGAACTCCATGATCCGGTAGCGGCGCCGGGGGTCCAGCTCCCGGCGCAGCCCCTCGGCGAGCGCGCGGGCCGCCCGGGGGTCGCGGAGGCCCTCGGTGTACCTCATCGGCCGCCCGGGCCCGCGGGGTCGTCCGCGGCCAGCTGGGCGAACAGGGCGAGGGTGGCTTCGGCCTCCTCCACGTCCAGGCGGGTCAGCGCGAAGCCCACGTGCAGGACCACGTAGTCCCCCACCGCCACCTCCTCGAGCAGCGCCGTGGAGACGCGGCGCCGCACCCCGTCCAGGTCCACGGTGGCGACCTGGTCCGGGTGGAGCTCGACGACACGCGCGGGGAGGGCGAGGCACACGGTTCACCTGCGGGCGGCGACGGCCACCTGGCCGACGGAGATGGCGCCATCGTTGGGCGGAAACTGACGGGCGAGCAGCGGTTCCCGCCCCGCCGACCGCAGCCCTTCCGCCACCAGCGACGTGAGGACCGGGTTGGCGAAGCAGCCACCCGCGAGCACGACCGTCGAAGAGTCGGCGTAGCTCGCCCACCGGACCAGCGCACGCGCCAGCGTCCCGTGGAAGAGATCGGCGGCGTCGACGGGATCGGGCCGATCCGCGAGCGCCGCGTAGAGGGGGGCGAGGTCCAGGACCGGGGCCACAGGGAGGTCCATCGCGCGGGGTCGCGACACCCGGGCCTGCAGGCGCATGGCAGCTTCCCCCTCGAAGCTGGCCCGGTCGCCGAGGCCGGCCAGGGCCGCCGCGGCGTCGAAGGCCCGACCCGCCGAGCTCGTGCGTGGGGCCAGGCCCCGGTCGCAGACCGTCCAGAGCCGTGCCGCGGGCTCACCCCAGCGGCGGAGCGCCTCCGCCTTCCGGCCGAGGTGGTGGAGCACGGCCACGCCCATGCGCCAGGGCTCGCGGGCGGCGGCGTCCCCGCCGGGGAGCGGCAGCTCGGCCAGGTGCCCCAGCCGGGTGCAGGTGGCTCCGTCCACGGAGAGGAGCTCGCCGCCCCACGCCCCCCCGTCGGCGCCGTAGCCGTACCCGTCCAGCACGATGCCAGCCGCCGGCCCGGCCCGGCCGTGCTCGGCGAGGACGGCCATCACGTGCGCGTGGTGGTGCTGCACGGCGACGGTTGGGAGTCCGAGCGACTCGGCGTGGTGGGTGGAGAGGAAGTCGGGGTGCAGGTCGTGGGCCACGCAGCGCGGGTGGGCGCCGAGGAGGCGGCACAGGCGGTCGATGGCCTCGTGGAAGCGGGCCAGGGTGCCCCCGTCGTCGAGGTCGCCGAGGTGGGGCGAGGTGCACAGCCGGCCCCGGCGCAGGAGGCTCACCGTGCTCTTGCGCTCCGCTCCGACCGCGAGGATGCCGTCCCCGTCCAGGGGGATGGACCCGAGGCTCCAGCCTCGCGCCCGCCGCAGGAGCCGGGGGGCGCCGTCCACCACGTGCAGCACGCTGTCGTCGCTCGTCTGCGCGAGGGGCAGCCCGTGGGTGAGGGTGAGCTCGGCCAGCTCCCCGAGGCGACCGCGCTGCTCGTCCCCCCACAGGGGCTCGCCCGCGGGGTTGGCCGAGGTCACCACCAGCGCCGTGGGCGAGACCGCCTCGCGCCAGCCCCGTCCGTCCGGGCGCCCGGCGCACTGGTGGAGGAGGAGCCAGTGGAGCGGGTTCGAGGGGAGCATCACCCCGAGCCGGTCCAGGCCCGGGGCCACGCCGGGCAGCTCCCGACGCGCGCGCGCCAGCACGATCGGGCGGCGCGGCGAACCGAGCGCCTCGCGCTCCACCGGATCCAGGTCGACCCAGGCCTCCGCGCTGGCGAGGTTGGGCAGCATCACCGCGAAAGGCTTGTTCCCGCGCCCCTTCCGGCGGCGCAGCCCGTCCACGGCGTCGGCCCGGTCGGCCCGGCAGACGAGCTGGTACCCGCCCACGGCCTTCAGCGCGACGACCCCGCCGGCCGCCAGCACGGCCGCGGCCTCGGCGAGCGGGACCTCGACGGGGGGGCCGCAGGCGGGGCAGGTGAGGGACTGCGCGTGGAACCGGCGGTCGGCCGGGTCCGCGTACTCGGCCGCGCAGGCGGGGCACGGTGGGCGGTCGGCGAGGGTGGTGCGGGAGCGGTCCCAGGGGAGGCCGAGGGCGACGGCGTCGCGCGGGCCGCAGCGGGCGCAGCTGACGAGGGGGTAGAGGTACCGGCGGTCGGCGGGGTCGAAGAGCTCGTCCAGGCAGGCGTCGCAGGGGGCGACGTCGGCGCCCAGGCTCGGCAGCGGCGAGGCCTCCACGCGGCTGGGGGCGATGACGAAGCGGGTCGCCCCCTCGGGCGGGAGCGGCGTCACCTCGACGGTGTCCACCTGCGCCCCGGGGGGGCCGCCGCCGAGGCCCGCCACGAACGCGTCGAGCTCGCGGCCCTCCACCTCCACCACCAGCCCGTCGTCGTCGTTTCGCACCCATCCGGCCAGCCCCAGGCGCTCGGCCAGCGCGGCGACCATCGGCCGGAAGCCGACCCCCTGGACGCGCCCCTGCACCCCCACGCGGGCACGGCTCAGCGGGCGAGGATCCACGCGCACCAGGCGTCCATCCCTTGCCCCGTGCGCGCCGAGACGGGGAGGTGCGGCACACCGGGGGCCACCCGGTCCAGGTTGGCGACGAGGAGCGGGAGGTCGACGTCCAGGTGCGGCAGCAGGTCCACCTTGGTGACCACCACGAGGTCCGCCCCCGCGAACATCGCCGGGTACTTCAGGGGCTTGTCCTCGCCTTCGGTCACCGAGACCACCACCACCCGGCGGCCCTCCCCGAGGTCGAAGGCGGCCGGGCACACGAGGTTGCCCACGTTCTCGATGAACAGCACCCCGTCGGGGAGCGGCGGCAGCCGTTCGAGCGCCCGGGCGACCATGCCGGCCTCCAGGTGGCAGCCGGCGCCGGTGTTGACCTGCACCGCCGGGGCACCGGCCGCGCGGATGCGGTCGGCGTCCAGCGAGGTGGCCTGGTCCCCTTCGATGACCCCCACCGGGGTCCCCTCGAGCCGGCGCAGCGTGGCCACGAGGAGGGTGGTCTTGCCGGCGCCTGGGCTCGACATCAGGTTGAGCGCGAGGGTCCGCTGGCGGGCGAGCGCGAGGCGGTTCGCGGCCGCGACCGAGTCGTTCAGCGCCAGGAGGTCACGCTCGAGGCGCAGCCTGCGGCTCGGCAGCGGCGGTTCGGGGGCCAGCACGAAGGGCGCGGAGGCGACGGCGTGGGCGTGGTCGTGTGTGTGCCCGTCGCCGTGGGCGTGGTCGTGTGTGTGCCCCTCGCCGTGGGCGTGATCGTGCGTGTGCACCACGTCGACGCCGCAGCCGCAGGTGGCGCACATTCAGTGGCCCTCGATCGCGACGAGCCGCAGGTCGCGACCCCCGCGGAGGGTCAGCCGCCCCCCGTGGCAGGCGGAGCAGAGGGCGAGCGCGTCGTCCACCTCGGTCACCGCGCCGCAGTCCCGGCAGGTCGCCTCGGCGGGGACCCGGGTGATCACCAGCTCGGCGTCGCGGACCGGATCCGCGACACGCGCCAGCTCGAAGGCGAGTCCCAGCGCCTCGGTGTCCACCGGGGCCAGGACACCGAGCTCCAGGCACACCCTGGCCACCCGGACCATCCCGGCCCGGCCGGCCTGCTCCTCGACCATGCCGAGCAGATCGGTGGCGATGCCCAGCTCGTGCATGGGGGGTCGGTATCCCGACCGCCCTACTCCGGCTCCACCTCCGGCAGGTAGAGCGTGGTGAACTCCAGCGCGAAGTCGGTGAGCAGCGTCCCGCCGTCACAGACCACCCAGTCGGGCTCCGGCGAGGCGAGCGCGGCCACGTCGTCGCAGCGCTGCTGCCAGACGTCGGTGCCGTTGGACGCGAAGGTGTTGCCGTCGAGCCAGGCCGAGGACGCGTCGAGGAGCACCGCGACGTCGGTGGCACCGTGGAGGCGGTTGCCGACGAGCGAGAGCCCGGTGGTGCCGTCCCAGGCCCGCACGCCTCGCTCGGCGAACACGGCGTTTCCGTGGATGGGGCGACCGCGGAGGTCGTAGGGGGCGTTGCCGGAGAGGTCGTTGTCCTCGAGGAGGTAGGTGCCGTCTCCGTCGAGCCAGACCGCGGCGTAGGGGTGGGGGCCGATGGTGGAGTGGGTGAGGGTGAGGGAGGGGGGACCGAAGTAGTCGGTCGCGTACACCCCGAAGCCTCCGCCCCACTGGGCGTCGGGGGTGGTTTCGGAGATGGTGACGTCGTCGAGGGTCACGACGGCGTCGAGCACGACGGCGCCCGCGAAGGTGTTGGCGGTGAGGGTGGTGGAGGTGAGGGAGACACTTGCTTCCGTGGCGTAGAGGCCGGGGCCTTCGGTGCCGGACACGGTGCAGGAGTCGAGGGCGAGCCGAGCCGACGACTGGGCAAGGATTCCCTGCGCGAACCCGGTGACCACCCCGCGCCGGGTGTCCCGCACCACCGTGTCGACGAGCCGGACCGTCGTGCCGTCGTTGCTCGCGTAGACGCCGATCTCGGCGTTGCCCTCCACCGTGCAGCCGGTGGCGGTGAGGGTGGCGCCGTCCTCCACGTCGATGCCCCGGCCGCCGGATCCGTCCGGGCTCGGGGCGGTGTTCCGCACCACCGTGTCGACGAGCTCGACGGTCGTACCGTCGTCGGCCGCGAACACGCCGAGCTCGGTGTTCCCCTCCACCGTGCAGCCCGTCGCGGTGAGGGTGGCGCCGTCCTGTATGTTGATGCCCCAGCCGGACGACCCGTCCGAGAGCGGGGCGGTGTCCCGCACCACCGTGTCCACGAGCTCGACCGTCGTGCCGTCGTTGGACGCGAAGACGCCGACGTCGGTGTTGCCCTCCACCGTGCAGCCGTTCGCGGTGAG
>Ga0172372_10002413_pt1 | contig 28363 bp, 25 predicted proteins | sample LakKiv5m_2_FD_114544 | JGI IMG/M metagenome (GOLD analysis project Ga0172372, IMG submission 114544) | Freshwater microbial communities from Kabuno Bay, South-Kivu, Congo - kab_092012_9.5m | ecosystem: Environmental > Aquatic > Freshwater > Lake | place: Democratic Republic of the Congo...
AACGGCAAGTCAAAAAGGAACTCGGAGCGCTTTAAAGGGAATAGCGCTGCGAAATCTCGGAGGAAGGGCGGAAATCCATCGCATTCTGGAGAGTTGGGCATTCATCATCAAGGTCGCACAGGGGTGGGACAGCGGCGGGGTGTGGCTCGAACGATTTTTCAAAAACCTCTCACCCCAACCCCGCCATCACCCCATCCGGATCGCGTCGCCACGCCCGCGCCATCTTGAGCAACTCGCCCGGCACCATTTCGGTGACGGCCTGCTCGTTCGGATCCGCGGTCCCGGACACAGCCCGCTGGACGACGTGGGCGAGAAACTGGCCGCGGAGGGAGAGTCCGCGGCTCGCGACTTCGAGGAGGAAATCGTCGATGACGTCCTGGTCGTCGGGGTGCATCCGGGCGATGGCGACGGTGATGGGATGGGGCTTGCCAATGAGGAGTTGGTAGCGGGCCAGTCCGATCCAGGCGGCGTTCTCGCTGGGGTAGTCGAGGGTGCCGTCCTGGAGTTGGGCGAGGAGACCGTCGCGGACGGGATTGGGCACGGTGATGGAGCGTTTCAGGGAGCGTGGCATGGCGTCTTGAGTCTTGAAGGTTCGTGTTTCGTGTTTGCTGAATTCTCGCCGCCTTGGAACCCAATGGGGTTCCCGCAGGGTTCCCGGCAGCGGCTTGAACGGGGCAAGAATACTGTTCATAATAGCAACATGACAAGCTTTTCTTTCGCCATCTCCCGCGAGACCGCGCGAAAACTTTCCCGGCTCGAAACATTCGCCCTTGACGGGTCTAAGACACCGTTCCACTGTTCAAACATGCCAGGCCAGCGCCATCCCGACAAGACCACCCTCTCGGTCTACCTGCCCCGGACGCTGATGCAGCGTCTCCGGCGGCTTGCGGCCGAGCGCGGTGAAACGGTGACCACGGTGATCGAAGCGATGGTGACGGCCCAGACCCGCGACGTCGTCCTTAGTCCCGAGGACTACGAGCAGATCGCCCAGGAAACCCGCCAGGCCCAGTCGGGCCGGAAAACGACGGCCAAGTCCGCTCCCAAGAAGGGCTGATTTTTTTGGCCCGGAAGGTCTAAGACACCTTCCGACTCCTTTCTCCAAAATCACTTACCCAATCCTCAACCCGCAAGGTCTAAGACACCCGCTCCATTTCCATCGAAATCCACCCGCATTGACACGCTCCCGAAACCAAGACCCACCATGAACACCACCACCGCCCCAGCTCCCGCCGCCGCGCGGAAACCCGCCCTCCCCCTCCGCCGGGGACCCATCGTCCGCCCCCAGAAGGCCGTCCTTTACGGTCCCGAGGGCGTGGGCAAGACCACGCTGGCCAGCCAGCTCCCCGATCCCGTCTTCCTCGACACCGAGGGCGGCACCCACCACCTCGATGTGGTCCGCTTCGACGGAATCCACTCCTGGGACTCGATCACGAACGCGTTGGCCGCCCTCGCCGCCGGCGGGCATGAATTCAAGACCATCGTCATCGATACGGTGGACTGGGCCGAAAAGCGCCTTGCCGAACACCTCTGCGCGAAGGCCAACAAGGAGAGCATTGAGGACTTCGGCTACGGCAAGGGCTACGTGCTCCTGGCCGAGGAGTTCGCGAAGTTCCTCGCCTCCCTCGACGGACTCCTCGCCAGGGGGATGCACGTCGTTTTTCTCGCCCATTCGACGGTGCGGAAGTTCGAGTCGCCCGACCAAGCGGGGAGCTACGACCGCTACGAGTTGAAGCTGAGCAAGCAGGTCGCCCCGCTCGTCCGCGAATGGGCCGATGCCATCCTTTTCGTGAACTTCATCACCCGCCTCGCCGAGAAGGACAATGGCAAGATGCGGGGCGTGGGCGGCAAGGAGCGCGCCCTCTTCACGACCCACACGGCGGCCTACGACGCGAAGAACCGGCACGGTCTGCCGGACAAGCTGCCCTTCGAGTCGGCGGCGCTGGCTCCGGTCTTCGGGGCGGCGGTGCCGGTTTCGGGCGATGTTCCGCGCGCGGAACAGACGGACGTGAAGCCCGACGCGCCCTCTCCGGGAGAGGAGATTGAAACGCTCGTGCCCGAGGATCAGCGCGAGGAAACCCTCGCCTTCCTCATCGCCCGCAGCCAGCTCAAGCAAGGCCAGGGATTCGCCGAGCTCGACCCAGCCTACGCCCGCCGTGTCCTCGCCGAGCCGACCCGCTTTCTCGAGGCGGTGCGCGCCTGGGCCGATGACCAGATCCCCGGACTTCCCGTCCAGCCCGCGGAGGAGGCCGCCGTCGCCCGATGAGCACCCTGCGTCCCTCCAACCTGCCGAAGCTGGCGGTCTGCCCCTGCTACGAGAGTTCCCCGGTGGCCGGCGCGGCGGCCGAGCGCGGCACGCTCCTCGATGCGGCCTTCCGCGCCGAACTGACCGGTGAATCCTTGTGGCGCGACAAACTACCCGCCGAGGACGCGGCCGCAGTTTCGTGGGCGGTCTCGGTGGTGCGCTCCATCGCCGGACGCCACCGCATCCTCGCCCGCGAGGACGATTGCCGCACCCGTATGCTCGGCCTAGAAGGCACCGCCGACGCGGTCGTTCCGGGACGTCTCCTCCACTTCGATCTCAAGACCGGCCTGCGTCGCAACTACCGCGAGCAGATGGCGGCCTACAGCCTCGGGCTGATGGAGGCCCACTTCGCCGAGACCTGGACAGCCCATCTCCTCTACTGCGACCTGCGCGAGATCGAGAGCCTGCCCTTCACCCGCGAGGGAGCCCGCGCCGTGGTCGAGGCGGTCATCGCCGCCTTCGAGTCGCCCGGCAAGGAGCCGGTGCCCTGCGAGTATTGCTCTTGGTGCGCGAAGGCCGACACCTGCGAGGCCCGCCGCCGTCTCCTCGCCGAAGGGCTGGAGTCGGGAGGGTCGGGTTTCGACTTCGAGAGGGTCGTGTCCGATCCCGCCGAACTGGGCCGCTTCCTCGCCGCTTGTGCCGTGGTCGAGGAATTCCACGAGCGGGCCAAGGCCATCGCCGTCGAGCGCCTCAAGAGCGGCGGCGAGCTGCCTGGCTGGAAGCTCGTCACGCGCAAGGGCGCCGAATTCGTCGACGCCGTCACCGTCGGCCACCACATCCAGGCGATGGGTTTTGGCCCCGTCCTCGCCGCCTACGGCAACCTCTCCGCCCGCAAGTTCCGCCAGCTCTGGGACGAGCGGCTCAACTCCAAACCCTTTCCGGAGGAGGCGGTGAAGCATTCGCCGTCGGTCTCCTACCTGAAACAAACCCGGACCAAAAACCCGGACCAAAAATCCTAACCCAACCATAAAGACCATGCCTACCTATCGCGCCTCCCAACCCACCGAACGCCCCGACCATGTCGAAGCGGGCGACTACGAAGTCGAAGTGATCGACGCTGTCGAAACCGTGTCCAAGAGCGGCCACGAGATGATCGAGCTGAAGCTCAAGACGAGCGCCGGATCGTTCTTCTACGACTTCCTTGTCTTCACTCCCTCGGCCTTCTGGAAGATCGACGCCTTCCGCGCCGCCACCGGCGAGGCGGTGACCCCGGACCTCGACGTGGATCTCACCCCCGACGACCTCATCGGCCGCACCGGCCGGGCGCGCCTCGTCGTTGAGGAATACAACGGACGCAAGCGCAACAAGCTCGCCGCGTGGCTGGTGCCGGCTCCTGCGGCCTCCGCAACCTACCCTTCCCAACCCCAGCGCAGCCACGATGAAGCTAACCGCCCTTTCTGAACCGCGGGGAATCTGCGAGTGGGAGCGACTCCACGAACATCTGCTTGGAAGCCATGTGCTCGCCAAGGCGTGCGTGGATCCATTCAGCTATGCGCTAAAGCTGCGTAGCGGCGAAATCATCACGTTCACTGAGGCAAGGTTCGTCAATCCGGGCTGGGTCTGGATCGACTTCTGCCCGCTCGATGAGCAACCAACCGGGCATGGCATTCCCTTCGATACGGAGCGGGGAATCGACGTGCGCCTCGACGAAATCGTCTGGGTCATGGACGCGCCGGAAACACGGAGGGTCCGATGAGAACGGCAGTCCCTTCTGAAAAGCTCGCCCTGCGCCCCTACCAGGCGGAAGCGTTGCGCTCCATCGTCGCCGGATTCCGGGAATTCGACCGGCAACTGGCGGTGCTGCCGACGGGGGCGGGGAAGACGATTCTCTTCTCCGCCCTCGCCGCGGAGCGCCAGCCCGGCCGGACCCTCATCCTCGCCCATCGTGAGGAACTGATCGGCCAGGCCGTGGCCAAGCTCCACGCGGCCACCGGGATCATTGCCGAAGTGGAGCGGGGCGGTTGCCGCGCCTCGCGCGGAGCCCCGGTCGTGGTGGCGAGCGTGCAGACGCTGATGCGCGGGACACGCCGGGCGCGATGGCCGCGGAATCACTTCGATCTTGTCGTCGTCGATGAGGCGCACCACGTCCTTGCGGACAGCTACCTGGGAACGCTGGAGCATTTCGGCGGACAGGCGCAGATCCTCGGGGTCACCGCGACCCCGGACCGGGGCGACAAGAAGAACCTCGGGCGCTTCTTCCAGAACATCGCCTGCGAGGTGAGCCTGCTCGACCTGATCCGCGAGGGCTGGCTCGCCCCGATCCGTGTGCAGACCGTACCGCTGGGGATCTCCCTCGACGGGGTGCGCTCCACCGCCGGCGACTACAACGCGGACGACCTCGGTCATGCCCTCGAACCCTATCTGGAGCGGGTCGCCGAAATCCTGACACAACACCGAAACCGGAAGATCATCGCCTTTCTTCCCCTCGTCGATGTCTCCCGGCGCTTCGTCGAGCTGTGCCGGAGTCGCGGGATTGCCGCCGAACACGTCGATGGGCAATCGCCCGACCGCGCGGAAATCCTCGGACGCTTCCGCCGCGACGAGACCCGCCTGCTCGCCAATGCGATGCTCCTCACGGAAGGCTACGACGAACCCTCGATCGACTGCGTGGTCTGCCTGCGTCCGACCAAAGTGCGGAGCCTCTACTCGCAGATTGTCGGACGCGGGACGCGCCTCCATCCGGGCAAGGACCACCTCCTCGTCCTCGACTTCCTCTGGCAGACCGAGGAACACAATCTCATCAAGCCGGCGCATCTCATCGCCGAGGACGAAGCCGACGCGTGCGACCTGACCCGCGTCCTGGGCGGGGACGGCTTCCTCGCCGCCGCGCGGGACCTCGTCGAGGAGGAGCGTCTCGAGAAACTCGCCGCGAAGGCCGCCGAAGCGGATCGCACTGCAAAGCTCACCGAGCGCCTCCGCGGCAACTGGCGGCGGGCCAGCCAGTTCCTCGATCCGGTCGAGCTTGCGGTCTCGCTGAACGACGCCCACCTCGCCGTCCACGACGCGACGATGGAGTGGCACGGTCAGGAGCCGACCCCGCGCCAGATCGAAACCCTGGAGAAGTTCGGAATCGACGGACGCGCCGTGCGCAGCCGGGGCCACGCCTCGGTCCTGCTGGACCGCCTCTTCACGCGCCGCCGGCTCGGCCTCGCTACGCCCCGTCAGGCGCGCGCCCTGCGCCATTTCGGCCACCCGAATCCGGAAACCGCCACCTTCGCCGAGGCCAAGGCCTTCCTCTCCGAGCGCTTCGGATCGGCCGCCTGACGACCCACCCTTTCGACTCCGACGCCCATGCCCCGCTACCGTTCATCGGCCCTGCCCGGTCCCCTCCCCCGCCGCACCCTCGACTACCTCGAGCGCGGCGCACCCGAGGGCACGCGCAACGCGGAACTCTTCGACGCCGCCTGCCAGTTCCGCGACGCGAGCATTTCCAGTGACGAGGCGGAGGATCGGCTCCTCGCGCGGGCGCTGGCCGACGGATTGCCAGAGGGCGAATCGCGCGCCGCGATTCGTTCGGCCTATCGGCGGGAGCCGCGCGAAGCGCCGGGCTGCGGCGCGGGCGGCATCCGACCGGAGGCAACCGCCACGCCGATGCCGTCGCCATCGCGCAGCGTGAACCGGAAGCCGGTGGCCGATCCCGGTGCCGTGTCGCTGCCGACTCCGGTGAAGGATGGGTTTCTCGGACTTCTCGACGCCTGCTTCCGGGACGAGGAGTTCGTCGCGATCGCTCCCGCCGGAGAGAACGAGGAGGGCGAGATCGTGCCCCGCCGCGGAGTCACGCTCACGGCCGCCGAATGGAAACGCCGTGTCGCCGCCAAGGGTGGCATCGACCGCTGCTTCGGCACGCGCCTTGGGCTGTTTGTCAGGATCAACCCGGTCCGGGAGGGGGGCTCGAAGAACGAGGATGTCACCGTCTTCCGCCATGTGCTGGTCGAATTCGACACCGGTTCCGATGGTTCGTCCCTGCCAAAAGAAGCCCAGCACGCCGCGATCCTCGCGAGCGGCCTGCCGGTCTCGGCGTTGATCGATTCGGGCAACAAGAGCCTGCACGCCTGGGTGCAGGTCGAGGCCCGCGACGCGGCCGAATACCGCCGCCGCGTCGAGCGGATCTGGGACTGGTTCGACGGGCATCCCCTCGACCGCCAGAACCGAAATCCCAGCCGCCTTTCCCGCTGTCCCGATGGCTGGCGTACCGTGGACGGGGAGGTCCGCCAACAACGGCTCCTTGCCCTGGGCCTCGGCGCGGAAAGCTGGGAAGCCTGGGAGGGTCAGCAGACCGCCGGCGAAGCCGGAGAACCGCTGCGGGTTTCGCAACTGGCCGACTACGACACGAGCTGCGATCCGAACAACGTGCTCGGCCGGCGCTGGCTCTGCCGGGGCGGCTCCCTCGTCATCGTGGGCCAGTCGGGCATCGGCAAGTCGAGCCTCTGCATGCAGCTCATGTTGCTCTGGGCGCTGGGCCAGCCCGCCTTTGGCATCGAGCCGGTCCGGCCCCTGCGCTCGCTTCTGATCCAGGCCGAGAACGACGTCGGCGATCTCGCCGAGATGTATCAGGGCGTGCGACGGGGCATGGAACTGAGCCCGTCGGAGGAGGACCGTCTCGAGGAGCAGGTTCTCATTTTCCGCGACACCACCCATGCCGGGGAAGAGTTCGTCAACCTCGCCGCGACCCTCGTTGAGCAACACAGGCCCGATTTGGTCTGGATCGACCCGCTCCTCAATTACGTCGGCGACGACATCTCCGAGCAGAAGGTCATCAGCGAGTTCTGCTGCCGCCAGCTCAATGCTGTGAGCGTCCGCACCGGGGTGATCTGGTGTCTCATGCACCACACCGGAAAGCCGAGCAAGGATCCGAAGGCGGCGAGCCACTGGACCGCAAGCGACCTCGCCTACAGCGGGATCGGTTCCTCCGCCCTGACGAACTGGGCGCGCGAGATGGCCGTGCTCGTGAGGGTGAAGACCGAGGAGGGCGCGCCACCCACCTTCCAACTCAGCATGACAAAACGCCGCCTTCGGGCCGGGCTGCGGTCGATGGGCGGAGAGGCCGCCGACACCATCTTCCTGCGCCATGGCACCCATGGCGGAATCTGCTGGGAGCAGTGCGAGTCACCCGGCGAAGAGCGCCCCGACCGCTACCGGAAAGGCCGGAAATCCGACTTCGATCCTGCCGCTTTTCACGCCGCGCTGGAGCCGCTCGGGGGTGTTTTGAACCGCACCAACGAGACCGAGGCCGCTGCCAAATTGGGTGTCAGTGTCAGGACCGCCTGGCGCTGGTGGAATCAATTCAAGAACAACGATTTGTGAACCTGCTGACAAAATGGACAAGAACGCTGACAAAAATCGGAACGCCGCTGCTGCCATTGCTGACACACTCCCCGTCCTTAAGGACGGGGTGTCAGTATTGGCAGCGGCAGCAGCAGGGCACGGAGGAAGGGAGGTCGAGCCGCGATGAGTGAAGAGGACCACTTCGATCCTGTCTTCGATGAGGGCGAGGACTACGAGATCCGTCAGCGCGCCCGCGACGAGGACTACCGCAAGGCCTACGCCGACTGGATCGCCTCCCTGCCGCCCGAGGAGCGGGAACGGCTCGGCGAACTTGGTCTGGACCGTCCCTCCGTCCCCGGAGCCGGAACCGGTGCACCGAGCCGCGATATGGCCGAGTCGTCGATGGCCTCCTGCGGGCCGGAGGAAGTCGCCGAGGTGGAAGACGATCCGGCCCCGACCGATGACGCCGAAGCAACGGACCCGGAGCGTCTCCACGACCTGCTCCGCCGGCTCGTCGGCGAACTCATCGGCCAGGACAACGCCCGCCTCTCCCTCGAATGCCTCGCCCTGGTCACCGGCCTCTCCTACTGCGGCGACTCGATGACGGAGATCGCCGCACGCCATGGCGTGACCCGGGCGGCGGTGTCCAAGCGCTGCGTCGAGTTGTCCCGCGCCCTCAACCTAAAACCCAGCCGGGCGATGCGCTCGCTGCCGGCCCGCCAGAGTTATCGCCGTGCCCGACTCAAGCACCTCGACACCCAGATTTGACACGCCTCCCGGCGCATGAGCATCGCCCTTGCCGATACCCGAAAGTTCACCATCAGCCGCACCGGGCTGGAGGTTCACGACCATCTCTCCTTCGAGGAGTGGTCGTCCCTCGCCCCGCTCCTCAACGAGGCGGCGCGCGGGGTGGCTTTCGTGATCGGCGACTGGCTCCTCTACGGCCATGACCGCTTCGGCCGGGAGGAGGCGACCAACAAGTCCGGCTCCCGCGTCCGATCCGAGGACTACGAGACCGCCATTCGTCTCACCGGCCTTGACCGTGCCACCCTCCACACCTACGCCCATGTCTCGCGGAAGGTGCCGCCTTCGTTGCGCAACAAGGATCTCTCCTGGGAACACCACAAGATCGTGGCCAAGCTCCCGGCTCCGGACCAGCAGCGCTGGCTGCGGCTCGCGTCCGACCAACTCTCCAAGGGCCGCCCCGTTTCGACCCGCCGACTCCGCCGCTCGATCTCGGCGGGCCGCCTCCTCGACGCCGAGGAGGTGAGCCTGCCCGAGAGCGACAAGGCCATCGAGAACCACATCCCCTTCGTGAACCGCCTCGTCTCCTGGTGGTCCCGGATGCGCGAGCAAGGTTGGTCCGATGAGGCCACGCCCGAACAGCGCGCCGCGCTCAAGCGCGACCTGGAACCGATCGTCTCGATCTACCGGGAGCTTTGAACCCCGAATCCTCACTCAACATGGACGCACTCATTCCAGACACCCTCGACGACGCCCTCAAGGCGCAGGCCCTCGACCATCTCCGGGAGCTCCTCGACCTCCACTGGCAGGAGGCAAAGGACAGCGCCGACGAGGACGGCAAGTTCGCCATCGGCTTCAAGGTGGCGGTGAGCGACGGCGCTCCCGCCAGGGTGAAGGTGACCAGCCGGATCTCCCGCACCGTCACCGACGAGATCGAGAGCACGGTGGACGATCCGAGCCAGCCGCGGTTGCTATGATCGGGGGCGGCACATGAACCGCGCCCGCTACCGCGACGCCAAGCCGCCTTCCCGTCTGGAGGATCGCTTCCTGAAGTTCTGGAGACTGGCCGGAGGTCCTGAATTGGAGAGGGAATACCGCTTCGATCTCAAGCGGCGTTGGAGGGCCGATTTTGCGCATTTACCGACGCGTTGCCTCATCGAGGTGGAGGGCGGCATCTGGGTGAACGGCCGCCACAACCGGGCCGCCGGGTTCAACGCGGATCTGGAACCGAGCCGACTGGCGGGAGGCGAGATGGATTCCGCGCAGCGGAACCCGGAGGGCTTGCGGCCCGTGAGGCGGGCCGCGAGTCAAAAATATCTCGAGGCGGGCCTGGCCGGATGGCGGGTCTTCCGCCTCGGGCCGGACCAGATCACGATGCCGATCATCGAACGCCTCGCGGCCGTCGTGAACGATCTGTCGCACGGGGACAGTTGAGGGTCTCACGTTTAGAATACAGCCATGCCGACCCGAAGCCTTTCCATCGTCGCGATCAGCGACACCCACGGGATGCACGCCTCCATGGAGCACGCCGTTCCGGACGGCGACCTCCTGATCCATGCTGGCGACTTCTGCGGACGGGGTTCGGCGCAGGAAGTCCGTGACTTCGCCGCCTGGATGGGGACGATGCCTCACCGCCACAAGCTGGTCACTCCCGGCAACCACGACCGGCCCGTGGAAAACGATGCGGCGACGTTCCGCGAAGTCTTTGCCGACCAAGGCATTCGGCTCCTCATCAACGAGACCGTCGAAATCGAGGGTTTCCGCTTCTTCGGGTCGCCCTACACGCCGACTTTTCTGAACTGGCACTTCATGCGGGACCGCGGCCCGGCGATCCGCAGGGAATGGGAGACGATCCCCGACGATGCCGATGTCGTCATCACCCACGGACCGGCCTACGGACACGGGGATCTGGCGCCGTCCTGGAGAGGCGAGCCTCCCCGCCACGTCGGCTGTCTCGAACTGCTGAACCGGCTCCGGACCGTCCGCCCCCGCCTCCACGTCTTCGGCCACATCCACGACGGCTACGGCGTCACGATCTCGGACGAAATTCCTGGAACCACGTTCCTCAACGCCTCCGTCTGCACCGAAGCCTACCGCCCGTCGAATCGACCGCATCAGTTCCTGCTGGGTGAGTGAACGGCCTCGACGGGACCGGTTCAGTGATGCAACAGGGCGGAAGGGGCGACCTCGGGGCAAAGTCTGTTGCGTCACAGGGACGGGCTTCTCAGCGGCCTCTGAGCAGGAATCTGCCGCCAATTGCCGATTCGACGGGCTGACCGGCTTCGCGGAATCGTTTCCCCATCGAGGCCCTCCCTCCGGTTCTAGCGGGCGGCAGTTTCCACTCAACTTCCCACTTTCCGGCAGGAGCAAGCTGGAGGCCATTCGCCCGCCAATGCCCGTAGAATAAAGGATTCAGGCCTCTCAAGGGTCCCTGAACGGCCTCATCGGCGCGAAAAAAGTGGAAAGCTGAAAAACGGACCTCTCATCGGATTTGGTTGAGGGTTGGACCCCAAGGGTACAGAGACGGTCTCATTAAAAGATTGCTTATCCTTGCGGCATTTTGCGCCGCTCAAGTCCTCTCGCCACTCCAAGCTCCAAGATCCAAGATCCAAGATCGTATGTCGCACAGGACTCCCCGCACTCAGGAGAAACCGTCTTCGCTCCGGTCCGCAGCTAAAGATCAAGGGTGACCTTATCCGACGTCTCGTTCAGGGTCACCTCCGCCACCAGCCCGTCTGGTCCAAGCCCAACGACGAACTCGGAATACTCCTTGCTTGTCTCTTGGATCAAAGCGCGTCATCCTCCAAAGTCCCTGATCCCTTGAAGTCCGGACCCACTCAAATCGACGAAGAACCCAGATTCCGTTCCCTCGAACTACCAAAATCCCACTTCTCCACCTACAAAGCCATTGAAATCGACCGAACCTGGGAATCTCCCTTCACAACCCTCCACGCCGAAGGCATCGACGGCATCTTCACCGACTCCGCTCAAGTCGACTCCCTGCTCGATCTCCTCAGCAACCTCAATCTCACAGCAGCATGATCACAAACCGCGAATCCACCGGCCCAATCGTAATTACCGAAGCACCGAATCACTTTTTGGTTCGGATTCCTTCTGATCGTGCGGAGAGCGCTCGTAAAATCCCCGGGCGTCAGTGGGATGGCAATCGAAAGATGTGGGTCTTTCCCAAGGACTCCGCTACGTTCGATGCCCTGGAAGCCGAGTTCAAATTTGGAGCTGATGTCTTCGCGATCCGACGGCCTCATAGTGGCAACACCTCTCCGTCAACATCGAACACCAAAGCTACAAGAGAGATGTCGCTTGAGTCACCAAAAACCGAGGAGGAATTCGAGGAGCATCTGACGGTCATTGCCCAGCATGAACCCGATGACGGTCAATCGATCGAATCACTTTATCGCCTCTTGCTTGAGATGCAGGAAGGAATGGTCGAGCATCAGAGAATACTGGAGGTCGTGATCCAGAAGAACGATAATCTCAATGAGATGCTTGCCGGACGGGATATCCCAAAACATGCCAAATCGACAGAGATACAGATCGTGAAGGAGTCGCCAGACTTTCTAGATCTCACTAAAGCATCCGACTTGAGACTACTGGAGAAGGCACTGATAGGGGTGGCATTCGTAACCTGCGGCCGTGACCAGACCTTCATGAATTGGGCGATGAGACATGAACCCGTACTGAAACCATTCGAATTTGTTCACACGACTCATGAGCTTTTGAAGCAGCAACTGGAAAAGATCGCTGGTTGGGGACCTGAAGCCGCATTCTGGGAGCTCGTGGATTTCATTCGGAAGGAAGACCTGATTTTCTGCGATCGCACCGATCCCATCCAGGTCTTTCACATTCTTGGGGCCATGAACGCCATGCGTAAGGTATTCGGCCATCCGCGCACGTCGCTTGGCGAATCGGAGCGAATGACCCGCTCCATTCTCTATATGATGAACCTCGCGCTCGTCTGGCGCCGGGTGATGGTCGACGAGGACGCACGGGATATCGAAATCAACAAAACTCAACAAAAACAGCCATGACTAAACCCGAAGAATTCACCGTGTCCGAGGCACGCCCCCTGCCTGTCATCCTGCTTCTGGATTCCAGTGGAAGCATGGAAGGGGACAAGATCAGCATCCTCAATGCCTCGGTTAGAGAAATGCTGCAAAGTTTCGCTTCTGAAGATGACATCTCCGCCGCTATCCATGTTGGAGTCATCCAGTTTGGCCGAACGGTTGGATGGCACCAACCACTTCTTCCAGTAGAAGACGTGATCTCCCAGTGGAGCGACCTCACGGCCAGCGGTAAAACTCCGCTTGGTCAAGCACTCACACTGCTCCGGGAGTCCCTGGATGACAGGAGCATTATTTCTTCTCGTGCCTACAAGCCCACGATCGTCCTCGTTTCGGACGGCAAACCCACGGACGACTGGGGTGGCCCAATGACTGAGTTGCTGGCATCACCCCGCGCCTCCAAAGCCTCAAGATTCGCGATGGGGATCGGTGCGGATGCAGACCCGGTCGTGCTATCGCAGTTCATCGGTGCAGCGGCCGCGTCGAGAGTCTTCGAAGCCCACGAGGCGGGTCGCATACAGAAGTTCTTCCGTTTCGTGACCATGTCCGTGACGACACGGACAAGAAGTGGAAACCCCAATGAGATTGTCCCCGCAGATCCTGACGACTATGATTTCGACTACTGAACCATCGGATCGCGTTACCATCGTATCCTTTGGCTGCTCGGTTACCGGCCCAGGCAACATCAAGCGATCATTCGCTTGTCAGGATGCATGGCGCCAAAAGAGTTGGCGCGTTCCGTCGGGAGTTGCCAGCGCCATCGCGATCGCGGACGGAATGGGATCAAGGCCCGAATCAAGAGCCGGCGCACATGCAGCAACGAGATGCGCATTAAAAGCCGCTAGGCGCTGGGCGGAACAACCAGCTATCGGAACCGATTGGCTGATTCGCTGGCTTGAGGCTGAGTGGCGATATGCAATCGGGGACCATGATCCAAAGGAATGCTCCACGACTTGCTGGCTTATTGTTCGGACGCCTGATTCGGGCACTCTGGTAATGGGTCTGGGAGATGGACTTGCGATTCTGACAGGGGAAGACGGAACAATCGAACGCTTGGCCGGGCGGGAACTGGAGAACTATGCCAACGAGACGCTTGCCTTGGGAGCCCCGCACAAGTTGAGCGACTGGAAGGTCAGGTCGTTTCCCCGAACCAAACTCCCTCAAGCCGCAATACTGACCACAGATGGGGTCGCAGACGACATATTGGATCAAAAGCTATCTTCTTTTTCGGAATGGGTCCGCTCAACGGCAGTACTAAAGCATCCCGGACGCGCCCTGCGTCGTGCCTTGGAGCGTTGGCCCGTGAAGTCTCATACGGATGACAAAACGATCGCTGCAATCGTTTGGAATAGAACCACAAACCGTCCATAGGATGCAAGAACTGAAGGAAAACGACCGGGTGCAGGACGAAAGGGGTAATCTTTACACCCTTAAGCGGCTTATTGGCAAGGGAGGGCAAGGAGTCGTGTGGGAAGCGAAAGAAGGCCACTTCGCCATCAAGTTGTGCCGACCTGGTGGCATCAGCCGTCAGCAACTCACGCGTAAACTGATGGCACTGAGAACACTCGATCTGGATGGATTGCCAATCTCATCGCCCTTGGCGGTTTTGAATTCTCCCGTTGTTGGATACGTGATGCACCTCGTCAGGGGGCTTCAACCGGTCAGCCAACTGATGAAGTATTCACCAAAGACCGGTTGTTCTCCCACTGAGTGGTATCAGAAATCCGGTGGATTGCGCTGGAGACTCCATGTTCTCTCAGCCCTATCCGAAGTCCTTGCCAGACTTCATGGCAAAGGTCTTGCCTATGGTGACCCTTCACCTGCCAACCTGCTTGTTCCGCAAAACGAGACTGACTTGCCCCATGTCTTTTTGATTGATGCCGACAATCTGCGCGCTTTCGCCCATGCGGGTTCGCATTTCATCTTCACACCGGGATACGGAGCACCGGAAGTTGTAAATGGTAAAATGGGGATCTCCACACTCTCGGATGCGCATGCTTTCGCTGTCATAGCATACAAGACACTAACGACCAATCATCCCTTCGTAGGTGATGTGGTGCATGATGGTGATCCTGATGGAGAGGATCAAGCATACCGGGGGTGCTTACCTTGGATCGGACACTCAAACGACAGCTCGAACCGTTGTTCACGGGGCATTCAGTCCGAAAAAGTATTGTCACCTCGCCTAATTGAGCTTTTCAGGCAGACCTTTGAAGAGGGGCTCAATGATCCGATGAAGCGTCCCGGGCTTGGCACATGGGCCGAGGCGCTGATGCGCGCCTCAGACGCGACAATCAAATGTCTCGACTGCGGTTGTGGATATTACTTCAGCATGAAATGTTGCCCTTGGTGCGGGGCATCCGCGCCCGTGAACAGATTGGCACGTTTCCAGATATGGGATCCGGCTGAAACCACATCGGAAGCGGCCGGCGAGTTTGTCAAAGGCCCGAATGGTAAGGTGAAGATCACCTGGGGAGTGGCTCTTCAGGAAGGGATGCCAGTCAGATTGCGGAAGCGGCACTTCCTCCCCGATGCGACCGAATCGCCAGACCAAGTGCTTTGCGAGGTCACGCTGACCAGAAAAGGTGCCGATGTCCGGAACCTTTCAAACCTGTTGATTTTCGCCCGGTGCCTTCCTCCGAAGAAAAACATTCCCGAAAAGACATTAACACCAGACATGCGGATCACACTCCCCGCCGATGGGAAGGAACCAATCTGGTTTCTCCAACTCCAAGATACCGATCGGATGCAGCAATCCGTTCGTTTTTGATAAATTTGAATTAACCCTATCATGAGTGTAGTGAAGACCAGCGTATCGGAGTTCAGACATGGAGATTCCCACATCTTCCGTCTGGAGCCGCTGTATCTCAAACAGTTCGAGAAGCTGCCTCCAAAATCGGCCGAGATTTTTCTAAAGGCAACGGATGACGGCGATTTGTTGATCGCATGGGCAGGACTTGAAACGCCTGCGCTGGTCAGATGCAGGAACCCCAAGGACCACCAAAGGCTGGTTCTGGCATTGGATCAGAGTCTCCAGCACCTTTGTTGGGTTGTTGATACGGAACGGAATTCCGATGGCGACTCTATCCTGGCCGAGGCGCGCATTATGAGCGCAGGCATTGTCGGAGATGAATTCGTGCTGGGCGTGGATGAGAAGATTCTTGATCAACTGGCAAGCAATCTGCGGATACCTGATCTATCGATAGACCAGGCATGTGATTACCTTGCCAGGAACTTCACGTTTGGGATTCCAGATAATGTGCCCTCCGGCATGGCTTCAAGCGTCTCCACTAGGTGGGTCGCGAAGCGTTCTCATTCAAATGCAACCTTGGAATCCGCTGGATTCAGACTTCTTGGTGTTACTCATGCCATCGACATCAGCCGCCAGGAGGAGAACGGCAAAACCTACTTTCTGGTTAAAACGCTGGTATGGAATCCAAAACCAATATCCGGGGCCACCGAAGATCCTTTGCTGCTGTTCCATGGAGATCTGAGATTCGAGGCGGCGACTGTGGCCGCCCAGTTGGCCGCCGCATATCCAGACCTCGACTCCTTGTTCTCTGAATCAGAAACGTATCTTGATCTCTGGGACAAGTTTCAGGACCTGGAGATTGCAAAGCTGAAAGACCAGATGGCGGCATCAGGTTGCCTTGCCTACGTAAGCCGGAGATTCGACGAGATCAAAGGATGCTGGGTATTCAAATTGAATGATGATGCCCACGAACTAGCCAAGGAGTTCGAGCTTCTCTGGGCGAACAAGGCAGTCGAAGCAAGCAATTCGGCTCCAGAGATTGATTCTTGGACTCCGGTGAGGAAACGAAACATGGAGCATGCGATTTCGCCTTTCAGTGAGAAGGATAAGCCCTTTTTTGGTAATTTTTTCCGTCTGGATTTCATGAACCGAGAGCTTCATTTGCAGAAGCCGGATTCGGATTCTAGCAGTAGAGACCAAGCACCGCCGAAATCCGGATGGTTGTTCCCCCGCTGGCGTGGCAGCCAGGTTCAGATCAAGCGCAGGAAGGAGGCGATGCAACGCCTTGTGAATCCTCTTGAAGGCATACCTTCATTGATCCATTTGATCCAAGGACTTCCGGTTCCACATCGGCGTATGCACTCCACACCTGCTTTGTCACCCTCAGCCCGGGGCTGCTTTCGTGGCGGAAGACCAACAGAACGACAGGTGGAAGCGCTGCGGATTGCACTCAACACGCCGGATATTGCCATCATCCAAGGCCCTCCGGGAACCGGAAAGACGCGGACCATAGCGGCATTAGTCCAGAGGCTTAATGAACTCGCGACCCATAGCGATCAGGTATCAAAACGCTTTTTGTTGACCAGCTATCAGCATGATGCTGTGGAGACTGTCGCCAGCGCCACCACCGTGATGAATCTCCCGACCATCAAGTTCGGAAGACGAGGAAAGCAGTCCGATCAGTCTTACGAAAGAACGCATATTGATTATTGGATTGAAGACCTTAGCAATCAGATTGAGGCTGATCTGGCCACTTATCCAGAGCGCCCGGTATCATCCATCCTTAGGAATCTCCGGGACATCCGGACCGGTTATCTCGAATCTCCTGGCGCGAATTCTACGACCGTCATCATGCTGAAAGATGTAAGGGATATGGTTGGTGGAATCCTCAGCAATGAGACCCTAGCCGAATTGAAGGGGCTGATTGCTGATTTGGGGAGCCAAAGACTTTCTATTGAGCACGAGGAATCCAGAATCAGGCAGGCACTAACCGGGCTTCGCTTGACCCCCGGGTCATTCAATGACGACGGACCTCGCGGTTGTTTCAGGCTGCTGAACTGCATTGAAGCATCAAGATTGCAACCCGCGGAGATAGCCGCACTCGAAGCTGGAGTGGAATGGAATGGGGATGGAATCCCGCCATTTTTGGACACTCTTGCCGCGCTTCATGAGCGCATGCTGCTTGAGATCAGCGCTTCGAAGCTGGAAAACCGTGTGCTGTTGTTGAACAAAAGGGTCTGTGACGTGCTGGAGAAAGTTGAGAATGAACTTGAGGAGCTAGTTCAACAATCACCTCAGGAGGGGCCGGCAGCGGCACTAGAAACATTCATCGAAGACCTGAAACAAGATCCATCCTCGGGCAGGCGTGCCGTGGAACGATATTCTGCCCTCTTGGCTGCAACATGCCAAGGGGCGGGCGGCGATGCGGTAATGAGGATTTTCGAGACCGAGAAAACGCAGTTTGACACAGTGATTGTGGATGAGGCAGCCCGGGCGAACCCACTGGATCTGATCATTCCAATGTCGCTGGCCGGAAGGCGTGTCGTGCTCGTCGGCGACCACCGGCAGTTGCCTCATTTGCTGGAGCCCGATGTGGAGAGGGAACTGGCTTCTTCGGCAAGCGAGGAGACCCAGAATGCTATCAAACAAAGCCTGTTTGAAAAGCTCTTCAAACACGCAAGGGATCTGGAGGCAAAGGACGGGGTAAAGCGCTGCGTCACGCTGGACCGCCAATACCGGATGCACCCTGTTCTGGGGGCTCTCGTCAATTCGACATTCTACAAGCCCTACGGAGAGGAATTTGGCTCACCGGATGACGACGAGTTTGCATCATCATTCGCGCATGATGTTTCGGAGGCGAAGGAAAGGGTTGTCCTGTGGAAATCTGTTCCGCTTTCAAATGGCCCGGAACAGCGGCAGAAGAACGGACACAGTTGGTTTAGGAAACCTGAGGCCGAAGTGGTGGCCGGAACAGCTCAAAAGATCCTCCATGAAAATCCGGATCTGAGCATCGGAATCATCACCTTCTATTCAGCGCAGGTGGGTGCCATCATGAACGAGCTGCACGCGGCCGGAATCGCAACACGGGAGGAGGAGTCCGGCAGGTTAATCATTGCTCCCAACTTCGCGCAATTCCCTCCAGGAGTGGCAAATCGATTCGATGACAAGGAGCGACTCAGGGTGGGCACCGTGGATGCCTTCCAAGGAAAGGAGTTCGATGTCGTCATTCTTTCCCCGGTGCGCTCCAACAATCTGAAGCATTCGTCCCAAGCGCAGAGGACTCACGCCAGCATGCAACGGAAATACGGGCACCTGCTGCTGCCAAACCGCATGTGTGTATCACTCAGCCGCCAACGGCGTCTTTTGATCGTGGTGGGCGACGACGCCATGTTTGCTGATTCTGGCGAATGCGCGAACATGGCAGCTCATTCTGATGACAATCATCCTGTCCCGGGACTCGCCAGGGTTCTCCGTCTCCATGAAGAGTTCAAAGGTGTCACAGTTCGGAAAGGAGGGGTATTGCGAGTATGAATGATTCTCCCATACTGAACTGTTCTCCCAAAGCTCCTGTTGGAAAGGCCTTCCAAAAGTGGCTCTTGATTCCAGCTTATGCCTGGAAGGTGATCGTCGTGTCATCAAAGAAACAGGAAGAGCTCGACGTATTTCAGAAGGTTCTTTTCAACTTGATGAGGTCCGGGGACTACGAAATTGATCAACTCTCCGGTTTCAGCCACCTTGATCCAGATCTGGTAAGAATCCTTCTCGAGCACCTTCATGCGGATGGCCTTTTGGAAAGAGTCGGTGAAAATAAATACCGTTGCCGCACTCCAAATGGGACCAATGGGTCACAAACTGAAGAATTGGGCGAGCAGACCGTTGGCTGGATATTCCAACAATCATGGACGGGCCGTCTATTTCCTGCGTTTTACACCCGACTGCCGGTCCAGCCCACATCTGTAGTAGCAGGATCGACCAGCAGCAGAAGATTGGCCTTCGGGGACGAGGCCAATTCTTTCGAAATCTGGGCTCAGCATCTCAGATTCCCGAGTCAGACCGCAATAAAACCTACTCCGCAGGAGGTAAAGCGCGCGATCGGATTTCGCGGATCAAGAGAATTCAAGGAAAGGCACTCGGCGTTACGTGAAATACCGCGGAATCCATCACAGGATGTGATGGATAAGTATCCGGACAATATCAAACGGGTGAAGTTCCTGTCCACGGAACCTCTGCCGGTTTATCTGGCTACTGCGGCACTTGTTTTCGACTCAGAACCTGGTGATTGGCATGTGTGCTGTCCCGTCGGAACAGGCCTTTCCCAGGAACTGCGTGATCAGATTCTAAGATCCTCTGAGGATGGGGACATCGGTGCTGGGGTGATTATCAACCAACTCTGCGAGAAAACCAGGCATGGCGACATCTACGAATGGGCAAACGCACATCGTGATTTTATCGCCCACGCAAGACGCGAGACTTTGGTCACATTCGGGCCCGCCATTGAGAACTACCCGGACCTCCTTGAGCAACTCGATGCGTTTCATGACCTTTGGGCACGTCTGCGCGGGACGGATGGAGAACCACCACAGCACCTCATGGAACCGGTTTGCTCGGCAGCAAGAAAGACGTTTGAATCGCTGGTCAAGGTTTTCGCAAATCAACGTCCCATCGCGCACCTGCATGCGTATCTCGGCAGCAAAGACGAAAACGAAAACACGGGCATGGTCATGAAGTGGTTGGATGAGTCCGGATACGTGACTGACGGGATCGATGGTCTGTTTAGCGTAAGCATGACTTGGCTCAAGAAATCCGCTGGTGACAGTGCGAACTACTACATGCTGAAAAACGTAATCGGAGCGATTGCCCTGCAAGCCAAGGTTCAGGAAGACCACCCACTTCGGACTGCCGCCGGAACAAACCCCGGATTCTTTGTGGAGCTCAAGAGGCTATTGGCATTGGGCAATGCCGCATCCCACGACAATTCACACGGACCGGACAAGCGGGGGAAACTCACTAAGGAAGTCGCATTGTCGATCCGCCAACCGCTGGCCCGGATCATTCGGGCGCTTTTGGATCCGGGTGGCACCATTTTCATACAAGACTGAAATACCATGGGAAAGAAAAACAAACGCCAGCAGAACGTGCCACCGAGGCAAGGCTCGCCTGTTGCTTCGAGTCAGCCGCCGCTAACAGAGATGGAAGCCAAATTGAAAGAAGCCTTCGACAGCACTGCCAAATCCGCAGCCGAAATACCCGAGGAGTTCTCGCCTTCCGAGGGGGTGGAAGAAACGCCTTCCTCTCCCGCAGTATCGGCGTCTAACGAGCCAGCCAAGGAAGCTGCCAGTCCCGGGCCGACCGCAGCGGATTTCCTGAAACTCCAGAAAGGCTGGGAGAAGGCGATCGAAGAAGCCAATCGCAACAACGAGCGCGCCAAGAAGTGGAGCGAACACGCCAAATCATTGGAGGAATCATGGATTGCCAAATCCCGTGAGCAGGCTGACAGCGAGCGTGAGCTGAAGACGCGCAAAGAATCTTTGGCTTCGGAGGAAGAAAAGCTTCAGAAGGAACGGGAGGCACTGATCAAACTGCAAGCCGAAGCAGAAGCTGGCTTCATTTCGAGACGAGCCGAACTGCTTGCGGATCTTGAGGAAGAGATCCGGAAGTATTCCGCGCGCTTTCTTGAACATGACCAAAAAATCCAGGAGCAACTTAAGGCATCTGAGGATGCCTTGGACAAGAAACGTGCAGAGATTGCAGAAGAAAAGCGCAATGCGGAGGTAGAAATCCAACAGCTCCGCATGCAGGTGGGGACCGAGCAACGGAAAGCGCAATGGCTCCGAGAGGAGCTTGAACAGGAGAAGAACGACTGGCAGGAGCGGGTCGAGAAACTGGTTGAGATGGGCATTGCCGGATACGTAGCGGAAATGGAGGAGCTTAGGACCACGAACAGCCAGCAACTGGACAAGATACGCGGCCTGGAGGCTGCGCAAAAGCTGGTCGGAAACCGCTCAGCAACCGAATTGGCGAAGGTGATCGATACACACAAGAAGACCATCGAAAACCTGAGCGCCCAGCTCGACAATTCATTGGCGGATGATGAGCGCGGCAGGCTTGAGCAACTTCAGAAAGAAAATGATCTCCTGCATCAGCAGCTTGAGCAAATCAAACAGAAGAACTCAGCGCTTCACACGCAGGCAACCAAGGCGAGCATCGGTATCGCCGAGTTGGAGAACCTTCGTGACCAACGGGCTGCCTGGGAATGCCGCGAACTCGGCTACCGGGCACGGCTGGATGAGCTCAAGTCGGACATTGAGGAATACACGGCAAAGGTAAACGAGAAGGATGTTTTCCCAGCGTGTTCCGACATGGACCGCGATGAGGCATTGCAGAAACTGCCCGTCATCCGCAGAACCGATGAGATCAATCTCAAAACGTTTGCCACGGAAATCCGGCAACTCATTGGATCGACCGGTTTGTATTATCGTGCTGAGGACATCCGTTCATTCATGGGTGGCCTCGCCGCATGTCGTCTGCACATCCTGCAAGGCATCAGCGGGACAGGGAAAACCAGTCTTCCGCTCGCTTTCGCCAAAGTCATGCAATGGGGTAGTGACCTTTGTGAGGTTCAGTCGGGATGGCGGGATAGGAATGACCTGCTCGGTTACTTCAACACCTTTGAAAAGAAGTTCTACGAGTCTGATTTCCTCAAGGCTCTCTATAAGGCGGCGACACCCGCCTATAGGCACCTTCCCTTCTTCATCATCCTGGATGAGATGAATCTATCGCATCCTGAACATTACTTTGCGGATTTTCTCTCTGCACTGGAGAAGCGTGATGAGGAGAAGAGCGTTTCCCTTCCCAATGCTCCACTGGCAGACAACGGACCTGCCGGTCTCATCGACAGGGGCAGAAGGATGCCTATTCCCCCTAACGTCTGGTTTATTGGCACGGCAAACCAGGACGAAACCACGAAGGACTTTGCGGACAAGACCTACGACCGCTCACACATCATGGAGTTTCCGCGCCACCGGGAGCAGTTCGAACCGAAGTTGCCTAACATTCCTCCTGGCAAGATCAGCTTCGAGCAAATGCAGGTGGCCTTCGGAATTGCTGTTAAACAACACGCCGCAAAAGCGGAGGAATGCATCAGGATTCTGGATGGAAAGTTGAGACGTCCACTTGAGGACATGGAAATCGGATGGGGAAACCGTCTGGAAGCACAGCTCCGCCGTTACATCCCGGTCCTTGTTGCTTGTGGTGGAGACATCTCAGAGGGACTTGATTCCATTCTTGCTCGGAAGCTGCTCCGGAAGCTGAAAGGCAGGTTTGATCTTTCCTCCGAGAATATAGCCAAGCTGAAGAATACAATCACCTCCGTCTGGGATAATGAAAGTCAGCTTAAAACTGGCATTCCCGAGCAGTCGGTGGGACTCATCGAGGCGGAACTGAAAAGGCTCGGCGGAAACCTCTGACATGCATCAAACCGCAGATTGCTGGCGCAACCGTTTGACGGGTGTTGAGACTCTCAATCCACCCGACGCTCAGCCATTGGGCGTCTGGCGCCAGACTGACGGGCGGCATTGGTGTGGCCTTGACTCCAATGGCGCAGGGATTCCCGAGGCCTTGTTGCCCAAGTCACATATCGAAAACACTTTGCTCTCGATCTCTAAGGCGATTGACGACCTCGATATGCATGCTTGGAGTGATTGGTGCAATCTGTTGCCTGTGGATTCGAATCTGAAAGACAAGCTAGTTGAGAAGCGCGAGGAAGAGGCCCTGGGCACTTCGATGAAGCACCTTAAAGAGATCTGTAGGGATCCGCGGGGCCATTTGACGGTCTGCGAGCTCAGGGAGCCTGTATCACGGGCAAGGAGAATTCCGCCGCGAGCAATCGGCTTGCTTTCAGCTCACTCGGAGGACTGGCATTCGAGGACATTTCGCTCGGTGCGTCCCAAGGCGGTTCTCAGCGAAGTGATCGAGGACGACTGGACGATCTACGAGAACAGAGCATTGCGCACGCTCCGCCTGCAGATTCTTGAATCGTTCACACCCAGATTGCTTGAGCTACAGGAGCTCTTGAGGGCTGTAGAAAGGTCCAGTGATGAAAATGCCCAGGGATACCGCTTTCGGATCAACCGCCTGTGTTCGATCCTAGCAGAGCTTTTCAGGAACCAGCAGGATAGGAATCAACTCAGGGCGCTGGTTGCGAAGCTCGCGTCGATCCACATGTCGCTACTCGGCCTTGGCGGGACTTTCCTACTGAAGGCAATCCGGCAGAGCCCGCCTGTCGCGAGTCCACTCAGACCCACCAACATCCTCAGGGACGACAAGCGCTACCGGAAGGTTTTTGAACTCTGGCACCTCTGGGAACGGCGGGACGAGGAAAAGATCACTCGTGCCGAACGTCTGACGAGATTGTCCATGGCGATGGATCGCTATGCGGCTATCCTTTGCGCCCGGGCCTTCGCCCTGCTGCAGATGGTTTCAGATGCTGGCAAAGAACAGGTGCCTGCGCAGTTTTTTGAACCGGGATCCAAGCCCGTGAAATTGAAAAAAGGATGGTCGTTCGCATGGAATAAAGACGGCACATTCGCCTTGCTGCATCCGGATGGGCAGCCCGCTCTGGAGATTGTTGCCATCCCGGCCCAGATCGAGCGCCTGCCTGTCAGCATGGTGGCTGAAATGGCTTTCTCCGCAGGCATGCCCAAAGATGATGGTCCACCGGTTCTTATCCTGACTCTTGGTCAGCTTGATGATCCACCAGCAACATGGCCTCAGGAACTGGCAGAATGGCGGAGCATCCAGGGTCAATCACTCACAAGTCTGCCAAAGCGTCTTCTTCTGGAGGTTTCACCATCCCGCCTTGATCCGGTTGAGCACGTCGCAAGAGTGCTCAGGCGAGTGGTTGCGGAGGTGGAGTGGCCCGAATTGCCGATTAATGCCAGCCTGCCACCGGGCATGGCCATGGTTTCCAAGGAATTGTCGCATGCAGTGCCGTCCTCATTCTCGTATGCGCCAAATTCGGCACTGATCGCCGAGGTTGCCGCCCGCCTGCGGAACACGACCGCAGAAATCACGTCGATCCAGAACAGACTGGATGAGATCGGCCAAATCCAGCGTGGCAGGACGGGGCACATTACCAAGGACTTGGCTCAGGAGAGAAGCAGGTTGCAGGCGGAGATGCAGACTCTGAAGGCAAAACTGGACGTTTGGCAGAAGCTCCTACCGGAGTTGGAGCGAATCAGGTCGGTCATTCTGCCGGCAATTGTCTGCCCATGTTGCGGGAATGAGTCATCGCATCCTCCCAACGCTGCGATGTTTTCCTGCTCATTTGGCCCATCATGCAAGACCAGATGGGGCAAGCGCCCCGACGCAACGGGAACGCTGCACGTGTTTCTCATGCCGAATGGCGAAGACCCATCGGCCCCGCCGCACGGAGAGAATCCTTTGGAGCGTTACGGCGCTGACTACATCTGAATTTCCCTCAAATCTTGGGAGTATTGCCCATTCTCTCTGGATTACGATAAACGTCGTAAATCGATCCCCTCCGCGCCGGCCCGGGGATTTCGATGCGGCCGAGACTCCGGCGGATCAGGCGGCGGCGGCTTGATCGACCGCCGACTCGCGTGCTAGACGTTCGGCCTTGAGGATGGGCGCCAGTCGGGCCGCGTCACTATGGCGATCTGTTCTGGCGTGGCCCCCGGTCGCAGCCGTCGGATCGCCTCGGCCAGATACCATTTGGGATAGACGTCCACGGCCTTGCAGTTGGCCAAAAGGGTGTAGAGCAGCACGCTGGCCGCCCCGGCCTCCGCGGCGCCAATGAACTGAAGATTCTTCAGGCCCAGCTTTGTGGGTGGAACGTGGTGCGCTCCCGATCAAGCGGTAAACCCAATCCGCCGCGCTCTCGCACGTCGGCCGGAGTGCCTCTCCTTCGCCGCCTTCGCTCGCCGGATTTCCCGGGCCAGCATTTCCTCCGTCACCAGCCACTTTGCCGGATCAGGATCGCGGCTTCCGGCGTGAATCGCGTTCAGGCAGATGTTCAGGATGTCCCCGCCGCTCAAGCCCCGGCTTTGGAGCGCGAGAGAACGCAGATTGGCCTTCACCCGCTCGGTGTTGGGAAGATGGAGGGCGAACAGCTCCCGCCTCATGGAGGCGTCGGGAAGGCGGAACTCGATGTGCCGCTGCACCCGACGGAGCAGGGCCTCGTCATAATTGCCGAAGAGGTTCGTGGTCATCACGACGACTCCCTCGAAGCGGTCGAGTTCCTGCATCAGGGTGTTGCGGTTCTGGTTGATCGAGGTCGCGCACGATTCATCGAGACTGACTCGCTTGGAAAGCAGGCTGTCCGCCTCGTCGAGGAAAAGAACCGCCCCGTGATGGGACGCCCGTTCGAAGGCCCTCTTGATGTGTTTGGCGGTGTCGCCCAGATACTTCGAGATCACCGCGCTGTAGTCGATCTGGTAGAGCGGCTGGCCCAGCTTCAAGGCCACGCCCAGGGCGGCGCGGCTCTTTCCGGTGCCGGGCGGCCCGTAGAAATTGAGGATGCAGCGGCCCTGCTGCGGCTGGAGGCGGCTGATGCTCCAGACCTCCTCCAACTGGTCGCGGATCTGGATGGCGCGCAGGCCATCGAGAATCTGCTGCTTCACTCCGCGATGGAGGATCAGACCGCCGATCTCATGGCGGGGTTCGGGGTGGACGAGGACGCCAACTTCGGGTTCGTCCTCCTGCTGGGCCTCACGGTTGCGGCGGCGCGGGTTGCGATGGTCGGCGGCAATGGCCGCGTCGGGTGGCAGCGCGTCGAGTTCTTGGATGGATGATTCAGGCATGGCTTGGTGGAGGATGGGTTCGATGGGTTCGGGTTCAGGTGAAAGGCAGGAAATCAGACGGCCTCGGCCATGGAGAACCACTCGTTCTCCGCAGCTTCGGCTTCGTCCTCAAGGACGGTGATTCTGGCGTCGATCATTTCGCGGAGGATGCGCCACGGGCCGGAGACCACACCCGCGCACTCGCACGGAGCGAAGGCGCTCATCGGATCGTCGTCATAGGCGGTCATCGCGCGTTCCTCGGCGACATAGACAAGATTGAGCACGGATCGAGCAGCGAGGAGCGCGGTGCGGGGATCACCGCCGGGCTGCGTCGCCTCTTCAAAGAGGGCGCGCAGGCTGGCTAGTGAAAGCGGAGACAGATGGGGTCGGGTGGCTGTGTTCATTGGATTCATGGGTTGAGGTTCTCGAAGACCCTTGAGCCTCTTCTTCGCGCCTCGCAGCGTCGCGCCGTTTTTGACACCATTTTGGCGAGGACGATGAGCGCACCCACCTGGGCGGGAGGGGGCCGTTGACATTCCTCGCCGTGCAGATGCCGCAAACGCTCAATCAAAAACCGTGAAGGTCTTGGTAACAGGAGGAGCCGGCTTCATCGGTTCCCATCTCGCTGAACGCCTGCTTCGGGATGGGCATGAGGTCACCGTGTTTGATGACTTCAATCATTTCTACGACCCGAAAATCAAGCGTGCCAACCTCGCGGCAGTGCGCGACTCGATCCGGGTTATTGAAGCGGACTTGCGCGATGCAGGCGCGGTGAAGAGAACCTTCGCGGAAGCAAAGCCGGACACGGTTGCCCACCTTGCGGCACGTGCAGGGGTGCGGCCGTCGATCAAGGATCCCGAGCTCTACCTTAATTGCAATGTGAACGGAACTCTCCACGTCTTGGACGCGGCCAAAGATCACGGGGTGGGGCGTCTTCTTTTTGCTTCGAGCTCATCGGTCTACGGGGTGAACGAGAAGGTTCCGTTTTCCGAGACTGACGCAATTGCCCGGACGATCAGTCCCTACGCGACATCGAAACTGGCAGGCGAGCAGCTATGCTCGAACTACGCGCATCTCTATGGAATCAGAACGGTGTGCCTCCGCTTCTTCACGGTCTATGGACCGCGTCAGCGCCCGGATCTGGCGATCTCACAATTCACCCAGAAGATCGAACGGGGAGAGCCCATCGACCGCTACGGTGACGGATCATCCAGCCGAGACTACACCTATGTCGAGGACATCATCGAAGGGGTGATGAGTGCCCTGAACTACGATGACTCCCAGTTTGAGGTCTTCAACCTGGGCGGGTCAGAGACGGTGACCTTGAACGCCCTGATCGAATTGCTGGAGAAAGCGCTGGGCAAGGATGCCCGGATAAACACGATGCCAGCGCAGCCGGGGGACGTGCCCCTGACGCGTGCGGATGTCAGCAAGGCACGGGCGATGCTGGGATACGAGCCGCAGACGTCGATCCGCGAAGGCGTCGCCAAATTTGTGGAGTGGTATCGCGGAACTCTCAGGCCATAATGGTTTCTTGTCCGGCTTCCAGCACAAGCTGAGAAGAGCGCTCGCGTTCAATTTCAAAGTCCCGTTCTACTACAGCGGCGAAGTCCGCTTCGCTCCATGGGTCGGGGTGGCGGGCGAAGAAGCGTTTCAACGCGTCATCGTTCTCCTGCATCGAGGCAGGCACGGTGAACTCGTAGCGCAGGGTTTCGGTCACGATCAGGGTTTTGGTCTCGTTGGCTTTGTTCATGGGTTTGCTCATGGATTGCTCTTGGGTTCTGGTTTGGTTTCCGGTGGGGTTCCGGGTTTGGGAGGAAGGCATTGCGCGAGAGGGGCCAGTTCCGCCTCGGGAAAGCCCAACGCGGTGCGTGCGTATTCGAGATGGGCCTGTGCCGTTTCGAGGTCGTCGAAGCTATGGGCGAACACGGACGGCACGGGCACGATGTTGCCGGTGATCGTGTAGCGGCCGAGGCAGCGCCCGTCGGGAAGGCGGATGGCATAGCGGGTAATGGAGTTCATGGGTCGTTGGGTATGGGATGGTTCATGGTCGGCAATCCAGCCACGATTCGAGATCGGCGAGTGCCGCTCTCACGCACCCGCCGCTGCCCACCGCGATCTGGAGGGCGGTCTGTTTCGGCACGGGCCACCGCGCCACGAGGAACTGGGCCAACTCCTCGGTCTCGGGCGGCAGCAGCTTCACGGCTTGGAAACGGGTCTGGAAGCGCTCGGTGAGCAGGTCCAACTGGAGGTTGCTGGTGCCCAAGAGCGCCCGCCCCGGAGGCAGCCGGTCGAGGTAGGTCAGGAGCAGGTCCTGCGCCTCGCGCGAGCAGCGATCCAGTTCGTTCACGATCCGCACGCTCCACCGGCTGAAGAGGCTGCCGTAGGCGAGCCCTCGCATCCACTCGCGCACCAGATC